>Ga0210384_10000634_pt1 | contig 53082 bp, 55 predicted proteins | sample IncBWH2MmetaG_FD_160574 | JGI IMG/M metagenome (GOLD analysis project Ga0210384, IMG submission 160574) | Forest soil microbial communities from Barre Woods Harvard Forest LTER site, Petersham, Massachusetts, United States - Inc-BW-H-2-M | ecosystem: Environmental > Terrestrial > Soil >...
CCACACTCACCGTTCCGCAACTGTACAAGGGTCGCTGGCAAGTCGAGCTGTTTTTCAAATGGATCAAGCAGCACCTGCGGATCAAAGCGTTCTACGGACTCTCCGAGAACGCCGTGAAGACGCAAATCTGGACAGCCATCGCCGTCTATGTGCTGGTGGCCATCGTGCGCAAACGTCTGGGACTGGACTTGGAACTCCACGCGATGCTGCAAATTCTCAGCGTCTCCTTGTTCGAGAAAGTCCCTTTGCGGCAAGTACTTACGCAAACCGCACCGCAATGCGAGGTTCCCGATGCCGCTAAACAATTGCAAATGTTCACCTTTTAACCGGACACTACTGATTGAGGGCTAGTCATAAACTGGGTGTTCCTTTCTGGAAGGGTTCGAGCCGAACACCCAAAACCCTACTCCAAAAGGGGCGCCCTTTTATATTGCGTCGGCTTATCGGAATGTGGCTTTTTACCCCTCGCGGCCGAACCACGCCGTCGATCAAACGATTTTGGAAAACGATCTGGCTACTGAAACGTAGTTCACGATCAGGTTCCTTGTGAGTCTGATCGCTCTGCCTGAGTTTTCCCACGCTGAATTGATAGTGTTGGACGGAAAAAGACCTGAAAATAGTGGGAAATCCGCTATATCCGCGGAAAGGGCCGATGTTGTGGAGGCAGTGGCCCGCAACTGTCCACCGTTTTTTCTGAGGATCAATGGGGACCCCCTGGCTTTCTAACCGTCCTGCATAAATAAAAATATTTCTAGAACCTGGAAACGAGGCCCAACATAGAAAATCTCGGGTAACTGCCTGGAGAGCTATCTTGACACGGCGGTTGGGCGCCTTTCAGTATCCCGCGAATTTTCATACAACTAGACAACCTTTGAGTCATTTGCAGAAATGTTATTCTTCTCAGCTCTTCGCCCAATTTGACCGGTTCTTGTTCCTTAACGTACTCTAACCGGACCCCAAGTTTGGATGAATTAACCAACAGGTATACACGGGGTAATGCTGTGCGGTTTCCGAAGACGAAACCAAACCTCCGCCCCTTCGAAACCGCGAAGGAGCGGCGACCCAGGAATTCAAACCCAAAGGCTGCGCCACTCGTCCGACAGTTAAGGCGAAGCCCGGTAACGACTTGAAAGTTTTGAAATATGTCACTGCTTTGAACACGGTCTTCGGAAAAACGTCAACGAGCCGGGCCACCGTCTTATCAAAATCTATTAGAACCTCGTAGGTGTGAGTCTGCCACTCAATCTTTAGCGAATCGGGCCGTGTTTAGGTAGGATTGCCACCCAACGAAAACCAGAATGGCCGTTGCTACTCCGAACCCCCGGTTAGAACCAGGCGATTTCCCATTTCATCTTTCCGCAGCCCTGCCACGGAGTCTCGGGAAAAGATATTTGCTACCGGACTTTGTCGGATAGCATCGGCTCACAGCCATGTGAAACGGCCTCGAATTCGTCCAAGATAGACCAATCCCACCAGCCGCGCTTTACTTCTTCTCGCATGATGGCAAAGGCTTTTTCTCGTGAAAGGGCCTTGCGATAAGGCCGGTCAGTGGTGAGAGCGTCATAAATGTCCGTGATTTGAAGTATCCGAGCGGTCAGCGGAATTTGCTCACCTTTCAGCCCGTCCGGGTACCCGGAGCCGTCCCACTTTTCATGGTGGTGGCGAATGATCGGAAGTACATTGCGGAAGGATCTGAGCGGGGCACAAATTCGTTCGCCCGCGATCGTGTGTTGTTCCATGATCCGTCGTTCTTCAGGAGTAAGCGGTCCTGGTTTCAGAAGGATGCGCTCGGGCACCGCCAGTTTGCCGATATCATGCACAAGGCCGCCCCGCCGCAGGGCGACACGCAAATCTTCGGGCAACCCCAACTTCTCTGCCAGCAAAACGGAATATTTCGAGAGGCGATCGCAGTGCCCTTCGGTATAGGGATCCTTAGCCTCGATACTCAGGGCGAGGCTGGACAGCACAGTTTCGGCGTTGTCCAGCTCGTCGGTGAATTGCTTCAAGCGCAGCAGGGATTGCACGCGTGCCATCAATTCGTGCTTATTTACGGGCTTGTTTAGGAAATCATCTGCGCCGCACATGATTCCGGTAATGCGGTCGGAGTCGCTGTTCAAACTAGTGAGCAATACGATGGGGATTAAGCGGGTTTCCGGTTTGGACTTTATCGCCAGACAAACTTCGAATCCAGTTGGGCGAGGCATTACCACATCCAGCAACACGAGATCAATCGAGCCGCTATCCACGTGCTTCAGCGCTTGCTGCCCATCAGTGGCACACACGACCTGGTAACCCTCCGTGCTTAGCAAAGCGGAGAGCAGTTCGCGGTTAGCCTCGTTGTCATCAGCTACAAGGATGATTCCTTCGTGGCCTTCCGAAGCATGCATATCAACTCCTCGACGATTATCTCGACCGCACAATGAGGTTTGCGAGGGTCAACTTTTGTCGAGAGATAGATCGGATTTATCCATCCCATGCAACGAACAGCCATCGCATGAGGCCTATTCGAAAGTATCTCAAACTTATAAGCGTTTGCGGTTGATATCCTACGGTCTGCTGCCAAGCAGTTAATAAGACGTGACTAGTAACACTGCTTGATGTCCTCATTGCCATACCCTCTACGTCCGATCGCTACTCAGTTAGTGGTTGGGATTGCTGATCTGCATCGCGCATCTGCACCCCGTTCCAAAACTCGGTAAAGTGAGTTTAGACACCAATAGAACGTGTTTCAGCATTATAGACGCGGCTGCAACCCTAAACGGCAGGGCGCACGGGGATTTTCACTTCGGTTTCGATGGCTAGGATCAAGGGGAGTAAAAACTCCTGCATTTTTCTAGCGTGGTCGAGCGGTACATTTTCGAATTGAAGGCCCATGCAATCAGCACCGACTACTCGCACAACTCTAGCGGCTCCAGACAGCGAGTCCCTTCCTTGCGCAAGCTCCAGCTCCAGTTGTATCAGCGACCCTACGGGAAACGTCTTATCTGCACAAACCATTGCGCCATTTAGACTCATGTCGAGCGTGTGGCCTACAGATCGTTCTTGATCCATCTGCATGGAAACTCCGCAAGTCACCTTCACCCGTTGAAACTGCCTTGACTCTCGTTGAATTACATCTTCGCTTACTCGAATCAAACGCATCAAACGATGTCGGTCGACAGGTTTAAAGAGCACGAAAGTCGCTCCAGCCTCGAATACCCGCGAAAGCAGGTTGCGATCACTTTCGCCGGTAATCATTACGATGGGAGTTGTCCGATTGAGGACCGATGCGCGCACCTGACGCGCCAAGGCAATACCGTCCGGTGCGGGCATCTTGACATCCAAAAATACGGCGTCGAACTTTTCTTTCCGAATTAGGATTGTAGCTTGCTGTGAGTCAGAAGTCGTATGGGATTTGATTTCGGCAGATTCTAAAACGTCTCGGATTAGCTCGCAGATGAGAGGGTCATCGTCCACGATTAAAATTCCGTTTGCCACAAGAGTTTCCTTATTCCCCGTGCCGGCGTTGGGCGATTTCATTCAATTATCCCGTGTGATCGGGTACTACTGGCACCGCCAGCCATTGATGCAGTTGTTTAGTCAGTACCTTGAAATCAACCGGTTTGGAAACGCAAGCGTTACAACCAGCCTCAAAAATGCGCTGCTGTTCAGTCACCATCGCGTGCGCCGTTACAGCGATCACCGGAATATGGGACAGCGTCGCATGCTTGCGAATCCACCACGCAATAGACAGCCCGTCCTGATCTCCGAGTTGAACATCAAGCAACACCGCGTCAGGTGGCATTTCCTGGATTGCTGTAAAAGCTTGCGCCAAATTAGTAGCGGACATCACTTGGTAGTTTTCCGTTTCCAGCCAGTCGCAAAGCAGTTCGCGGTTAAGCTCATTATCCTCAACGACCAGAATACGGTGCCTCATGACTTCACCGCTGGTGCATTCCTCAGCACCCGCTGCAACTGCTCGCTCAGCTGTTGTTGCCACGATTGCTGCTTATGGAACAGCGACTCCGCATGTTTTCGGAGATACTGTTCTTCCTCGAAGGTCAAGTCCTTACTGGTTAACACAAACACAGGTAGATCTGCCGTGCGGGGCTTCGAACGCCACTCGGCCAGTAGCTCGAACCCACTCACCTTTGGAAGCTTCAAATCCAGGATGACCAATTCCGGCAAGCCTGCAGCCATTTGAGCGCGCGCCTGCTCGCCGTCTTCAGCAGTCGCCACGGCATACCCCTGCGCCGTGAGCAATTCTGCGACGACCTCGCGGGTTGGAGTGTCGTCCTCGACCACCAGGATCGGTCGCTGTGGCGACGGACCTTGCTTTAGCGCCAGACAGCGACGGACGGCAGCCAACAAGGACGCTCTGTCAACAGGCTTGACCAAATATTCGTCGGCGCCTAGGCTCGTTCCGATCGCCGGCTGGTCCACAATAGAGATCACAATTACGGGAATGTATGTAGTACGCAGATTACGCTTTAGTTGCAGCAACACTTCCCAGCCACTGGCAGGCTTCATCAGCAAGTCCAGAGTTACGACGTCAGGCTGCATTTCCGCGGCCTCCTTGGCAGCATCTTCCGGGTTATTGCACACCACCGTTTCGTACCCTGCGGAGGAAAGGTTTGCCTGGATGAGCTGTGCAGCGTCGCGATCGTCCTCAATCACCAAAACCTTCAGGGCCTTGCTGACTATCGTCTTAAATTTAATTTCCCGTGCTTGTGATTGTCGGGGGGACGGTCCAACCGGTAAGGAAAAGTAAAAGCAGCTCCCCTGACCGGATTGGCTCTCCAACGCCAGTGTACTGCCATGCAATTCCGCGAGCCGCTGAGTGATCGCCAACCCAAGTCCGGTGCCTTCGATGGCTCCGCCGGCCTGTCGCAGGCGGTAAAATGCCTGAAAAATTTGGTCCTGTTCTTCTGGTGGGATTCCAGGGCCGGTGTCTCGGACCTCAACACGAATCTGGCCATTCATCTCGTGTGCTCCCAACTCAATTCGCCCGCCTTCGGGAGTGAACTTTATCGCATTCCCTGCCAGGTTCATCAGCATTTGCTTGAGGCGTGTAATATCGGCCAGGACAATCACGTCCGCTTCAGCATTTTGCGATAGGGTTTGGGACTTTTTCTCAGCGAGAGGCTTCAGCGTCGACAGCACTTCTGCGAAGGCTGACTCGATCGGCACTTCTTGAATCGCAAGGTCCATGCGACCCGCCTCGATTTTGGAAAGGTCTAGGATATCGCTAATGAGCTTGAGTAAGTGCTGGCCACCGCTGTGGATGTTGCTGACATATCGTTTCTGGCGATCATTTAAGGAGCCGTAACGCTCCTCTGCCAATAAGTCCGAAAAACCCAGGACTGCATTGAGAGGCGTGCGCAACTCGTGGCTCATCGTCGAAAGGAATTGATCCTTGAACTTGCTGGCGCGTTCAACCTCCTCTTTTGCACGGAGAATGGATTGGGAAAAGACTTCAAGCTCGCTTTTGGCGGTTTCAAGTTCTGCGGTCCGTTCTCGGACACGTTGCTCCAGCTCGTCATGAGCTTTTCGCAACGCTCCCTCACTTTGCTCGATCTGCGTCAACATCTCATTGAAGGCGTCCATCAAAAAGGCCAATTCGCCCCGGCTGCGGGTTGATGTTGCACGGACCGAATAATTCTTATCGCGAGAAACGATCCTTGCAACCTCTGCCAAGTGAACGATGGGTTCGGCAACCGCTCTACGAAATATTGATGAGACCACGAGCGCCGCTATAAGAGATGCCAGTAAGACAATGGCGGCAATGCCCGCGTATCGCTTCAGGCGCCGATCTAATTCCTCTACATCAGATCGGATGTAGACAGTTCCTGTGGGCTTTCCTTGAAACACAATCGAGCGAACTAGCACCATTTCGTTATTTCTGACCAAGTGGATCTCTGTCTGGTCTGAAGAGATTGAAGGGGGTGTCGGTATTTGGCCACCGTTATCACGTAGGTATGAGGCGAACGGTCGAGCATCAGGCGTGTAGATCACAGCGGATAAGATATCGGGGGAAGCCTTCAAGGCTTTCAAAGTATTCTCGGCGGATTGCGAGTCATTGAACACCAGCGCCGAGACTGCGTTGGAACCTATGATCTGAGCCTGTGTGGAAAGATTCCGTACCATAGTCTCTCGGAACGTGACCATATCGTATGTAACAAACGCCGCACACGCCATGATGAGAGCCGTACCGCTGACCAACATGTTCATCCATGTAAGTCTTCGAGAGATGGAATGGTTCTTGGCTTTGAGTATCAATATCAATCTCCGAACGGACCGTCTTTTCTGACATTGGAAGCCACTTTGAGCAGGTCAGCACTCACGATCAATCTGGCGGCTTCTGCGCTCGCCAAGTTGATCTCGAAACGAACCCTGCCCTCCTTCAAGACAAACTGGATCATGCCTCCTCGCCGTGAGAAGTCGGGCATGTCGCTGACCGTCAGGACCTCCGCTTTATCAAGGGCTACAAGGACCTCTTTTAGTCGACTTTCCTCGGACGAGCTTATGTACAGAATACGGCAACTCACTGCGTCTTGAGGTTTTGAGACTCGCTTCGCTACGACGGCCTTTCCATCTATGTTTTCACCGGTGAGGATGGCATCGAGATCTGGGCCGAATGGATCCTGTCCGATCACGCAAATTGGAAACGAGCCGCCCTTTGCGACAGAGTCGGTCGTGGGCCATTGGACGAATCGGCCGAAGTTATAGAGGTAGGTCGCCTTCACCTGATACTCGGACACTTTTGGCTGCTGGGATTGCAGGGCGGGAATACGCAGAAAAACCACCATCATGACGGCTAGCGCGAGACACTGCCGCACACGCCGTTCGCAGCTGTGTCCACGCCTGCGACGAGCGTATTGGACAGATGCTGTGGTCGCGGAAGGCTTCATGTGGGGTAAGTTTCCGTCATCTTCTCCACGTTACCTTTGCGTAGGCGCCTCTCTTGATGCCCACCAGCGGGCCGGGATCTCCCCCAAATTCCACGTGAGAGGGCCGAAGAAGGTTCTGCCCGACGATGGAAAAATCGAGACCTTCACCAAAATGCCATCCCAGCCGGACGTCAGCTGTGCTATAGGCGCCTACGGTAAATTGAGGGAGCCCACTCGTGTATCTATACGTCGCGTCGAGCTCGAAATGTTTTGGCAAGTTGAAGAGCGATTGGAAAGATGCGGAATGGCGAGGGCTCGAGCCCACGTAGGTACCGAGCAGATTCCCTACATCCTTGAATCCCGGCATATCCTTCAGCGCCATATCCAGGTACGAATAGGACCCACGAAATTGCCACCAACGTGTAATTTTCCAATCGGGAGCGATTTCCGCGCCGACTGTGTGGCCCTCGATGATGTTGGCATACGGCAGGAGAAAGAAAACAGGCGCCATCGGCGAGGCCTGGCTGGGCACGGCCGGACCGAAGCCCTCGAGACCATTATTCTTATTGTAAAATGCAGTAAAATCTATGTACAATTTCGTATTAATCTGCGTGCGATATCCCGCCTCATAGCCGATCAGTTGTTCCGCCTTGGCCTTGGGATTTCCTTGGATCTCAAAGTAAATCGGTGTGGGTGATGGCGGCGTCCCTAGGCTAATCAAACCAGCAAAAATGTCGAACGACACATCCTGGTCTTGGCGGGACGGTGTCCGAACTGCCCGAGTTACCGCAGCCCAGAAGGACTGGCGCTCCGTCGGCGTCCACAACAGCCGTACGCTGGGCTCGTATTCAAAACCGCTGAAATTGTTGTGTTCCAGTTTGGTTCCCGCCGTCAGCGTGAGCTTGTCACGCACGATTGGCAGTTCGTACTGGATAAAGCCGCTATAAATGCTGTCGGTTTGTTGATTCGGTAGAAAATTTATGCCCGGCGTCGTTTGAATGAATTTGCTGGGGCTCACCCTCGCCCCCAGGCCCCAGGTTAACTCCTGCTCGCCATATGTGCGAGCATGCTGGACGAAGTCAACATCAAACGTATCCCGCGTCTCACCGCCTTCGATGTCAACCCGGTTGGTGCGGTCAAAGTACGCTTGAATCTGTATGCCAGACCCTTCGCCCGTGGTGTGCTGCCAGCCTGCTAGCAGATTGCCTCCGGAGACGGACGCTACGGAGTTCTGAATTGTTTCCGCAGGCGGGGAAAACGATGCCAGAAAGGAGCTCTCTCCGCTCCCGGCACTGTAAATATCGCCTTGCACGGTGAAGGCGTCCTTTTCGCCGCTCTTCCAATCGGTACGGAAACCCGTTTGCCCCATTCGCCAGTGGTCGAATTTGTTCCCGTCAGTGTGAAATTCTGGTCCGCGAATAGAACCTGTAGCATAAATGCGATAGTTGAAATCTTTCCCCACCGTGCCGCCGTGGCGGATGCTCCCCGTACCCTGGTCCACATTTCCGCTCCCCAGGGTGACCAGGGTACCGTGGGTGTTCTCCGCACTCTTCGTGATGATGTTGATCACACCGTTGACCGCGTTCGCTCCCCAGATCGTGCCGCCCGGTCCGCGGATCACCTCGATGCGCTCCACGTCCTCGAGCATCACGTTCTGCACGTCCCAATACACCCCCGCGAAAAGCGGCGTATAGAGGCTCCGCCCGTCAATCAAAACCAGAAGGTCCTTTGAGAACTGGCCAGCTAACCCGCGAATCGCGATGGACCAATGGTCGCTATCAATTCGCGCAACCTCCACGCCCGGCGCGAGACGTAAAGCCTCAGGGACGCTCGTGGCGCCGGAACGGCTTATGTCTTCCTGGGTTATGACAAAAATCGCCGCAGGTGTCTTCATAACCTGCCTCGGGTCTTTGGAGACGGAAGTGACCTCAACATTGCCAAGCTGCTCCAGGCTTAACTGCTTGAGATTCACACTGCTGGATTGATCCCTTTGTGCGTCGTCCGCATGGCACTCAACAGCTGTCGAAGTGACGAGCAACAAGCATAATGTGATGATTGCAACCGCAGTATGCAGCTTGGAAAATGCTCGCACAGTTATAGAAATTCCGAGCGCAGGGTATTGGCACTGCGGTGGGAGAGGAACACAAATCGGGAATTGGATTTGGGTGATCATTTGGATTATTCGCGCTCGTAGTGGCAGGCGACCTTGAGCGTATACACGACTATAATCCTTCACTTGTCGATTGGCTTACACCTTAAAGACTGCACGTGACTAAACTTGTAACACTTACCGCTAGACCGCGTTGCTACTTTGCTTGGCCATACCAATTCCAAGATCACAGAGAAACACTACGCACCCTGGATACGCGCCCGGCAGGAACAGCTTGAGGCTGATGTTCGAAAGGCGTGGGATCAATTGCCAAATGCGAACGACAACCTGACAATTGCCAGCGGAACAACTACAGTCACTCAGTAGGATTCATCTAATGGGCCACAGTAAACTCAATTATGCATCGGGGATTGGCCAAGGCTGCGGAATTCCCAAAATGTGAGCAGTACACCTTCCTGACCTCGGTTCCACCCTCCCGGATGCCATGTGGGCCACCAATTGAGGCAATTCCAGCCATCCATGCGGTAATGGAGTTCCCGCGTGAAGGTTATGAATTACGCGCACGATCTGCAATCGTAATGGGGTAGGGCGCCGTTCGCGTTACGCTTAGACATGGACGTCACACACCATTTCCAGCTAGGATGATCCAACAAGTAGGTGCATTTTGGTTTCGGGCAACCTTCAGCACCGCTGCCAATGGCTGAATTGGGTTCTCTGAATCGCCAGCCTGCTACGTTCGCTTCTTACTGGAGGTAGGCCTCTTCCCCCGTGAGGAGATATCCTCGCTGTCCGGTTTCCGCTTCAACGAACCGGGCCACCGCCTCATCAAGATTTATTAGAACCTCTTATGTGTGCTTCCGCCACTCGGAATCTTCAGCGAATCGGACCGTGTTCCGGTAGGATTTGCTTGCGCCGCGAGCTGAGTCTACTTCAACGATGCCAGGGGGGCGTCGTACAGAGCATTGGGTTTTGCGAGTTCGCTGCGGTTGCGGCCTGACGCTTTCGCCCGATAGAGGGCGGCATCCACTTCGCAAAGGATTTCTGCTGCCTTGAGCTGATCCCAGTCTCTGCTCGAAAGGACTCCGATGCTCATCGTAGCAGAGAGAGGGCCACGTGAGGTCTGAATCGGACGGTTCGCTACCGCTTTGCGAAGCTCCTCGGCACGCAGCATTGCTTTGCTTGTGTCGCAGTTATTCAAGACCATGAGGAACTCTTCTCCGCCGTATCGGCCCACGAAATCATATGAGCGCACTGATCCCAGAAGGCGTCGCGCCGTTTCTTGTAATACCTCATCACCCACCAAATGGCCATATGTATCATTCACATTCTTGAAGTGATCCAAATCGCTCAGCAGCACGATCGTGCAACCCTTCTCACGGAAAGTCCGCACCAATTCACGTTCCAGCAGATCCACGATGGCACCACGATTGAGGAGGAAAGTTAGGTGGTCGTGTGTCGCTTTGAAGCGCATTGTTTCGTGTGCTTCCACCAGCCGATCTTCCAACTGAAGTATACGTTGTCCGGTCCGCAGCCTTGCTCTCAACTCATCAGGGTCCCAGGGTTTAATCAGGTAATCGTCGGCGCCGGATTCGAGCCCCTCCACGATGTTTTCCTTAGCATCCTTGGCTGTAAGCAGGAGCATGTATGTGTATGGCTCAGGTCGGTCTCGCCGTATGGCCCTGCACACATCGACGCCGTTCTTTCCCGGCATCACCCAATCAAGCAGGCCAACACGCGGAGCATTCGGCGCTTTCAGTAGATCAAAAGCGGCATTCCCGTCCTCTACTGGAACGACGTCATAACCCCACGTGGTGAGGAGCGCTTGAAGCATTCGGCGCGAGATAAGTTCGTCGTCGGCAACCAGGATTTTCATTTCGGAGAGCCCTGACACAGATTCGCAAGTTCTGGAAGCAAGCGTTCGACGACTACTTCAAGAGTCGCTAGACCTGCTTTCGCTGATTCTGAATCCCCTTTGTTCGCATCGTTTTCGAGCTGCGAGGCAGCGCTCACTGCTCCGTATGCCGAGAAATTGCTCGCAGCCCCTTTCATGGAATGTGCAGACCGGCCTAGCTCTCGCATGTCACCCTTCTGGAGCGCGGTTCGCATTGCTTCGATCAACAGAGGTGCTTCTCCCAAGAACAACTGGATTAATTCGGTCAGTAGTTCTTGATTGCCTTCTAGTCGTTCCAAGATTGACGCTCGGTTAAGATTCTCGTCAGACTGAGAGGGGTTTCTAACCATCGTCATCTTCCTTTCCTGTCGAATTCGGGCGCCATGTCATTCGCATTCATCACACTGTCATTGGGCTCTATTTGGATTGTTCTGTAGTTTCATGAACTTGAACGGTTTCTATCCGCCGCGCTAAGTACGTCTCCAGTATCTCGTCGAGTTCCTGCGGGACGATCGGCTTGGAAAGATACCCATCCATCCTCGCCGCCAGACATCGTTCCCGATCACCTTTCATGGCGTTCGCGGTCAATGCGATGATCGGGATATGTCCGCCGTCGTGCATTTCTCTCTCTCTTATCACTGCAGTGGCCTCAAACCCGTCCATTTTGGGCATCTGTAAGTCCATCAAGACTAAGTCGAAGGTTTGATTCGCGAGCGCCTCCACTGCTTCACGCCCATTGGCCGTGACGGTGACGCGATGCCCCCGCCTCTCAAGCAACCGCGAGGCCAGCCGTTGGTTCACGGTATTGTCTTCCACAACAAGCACGTGCAAAACTGCCTTTGGGTCAACCGCATCTCCAAGGGAGTAGCGAGTGATTAATGGAATGGCGCCATTCTGCTCTCTCGCGCCGAGCACTCGGGCAATCGCCTCGCGCAGTTCAGATTGGCGGATGGGCTTCAACAAATACGCTGCGACTCCAAGATCCTGGCAACGCACCGCTTCCCCTCGGTGACCCGCCGAAGTGAGCATCATGATGATGGCGGTCGATAATTCTGGCCTTTGCCGTATTCGTTCGATCAGCCCGAAGCCGTCCATCTTCGGCATGTGCATGTCGGTCAGAACCAGCCCGTATGGCTCTCCAGCTTGCAAGGACGTGGACAGAGCTGTTAATGCATCTTCCCCTGTCGCCACTGCTGTAGAGTTCATCCCCCAGCGCTTCAACATTCCTTCCAGAATCCGGCGGTTTGTACGGTTGTCGTCTGCCACCAAGACCTTGACGCCGCGCAAGATTTCTGGAGGGGCAATCGTTCCCGCTTCGATCGCTTTCTCTGAGGTTCCCATCCGCGCCGTAAAGTGGAACTCCGATCCTCGTCCCACTTCGCTTTCGACCCACATTTTTCCGCCCATCATCTCCACCAGGCGCGCCGAAATCGACAGTCCCAGTCCGGTTCCCCCATAATTTCTCGTTGTTGAACTATCCGCTTGGGAAAACGGATGGAAGATTAACTCTAGTTTCTCCGGAGGAATCCCGACACCCGAGTCTGACACCGTGAAATGCATGATATGATCGCCATGTTCTTCTGCATCAACTCGAACTTTCAGAACCACTTCTCCCTCATCAGTGAACTTGATGGCGTTGCCAACAAGGTTCACGACGATTTGGCGCAGTCGGTTGGAATCCCCCCGGGCCATTTCCGGCACCTCGGGTGCCACCTCGCACAAGAGCTCCAGTCCCTTTTCGTCACCCCTAAAGGCGAGCGTCTTCAGCGTCGCTTCCAAATGGTCACGCACATTGAAATCGATTGTTTCCAAGTCGATCTTTCCGGCTTCGATCTTGGAGAAATCCAGAATGTCGTTAATCACTGTCAGCAGGGCATCCGCCGATAACTTCACGGTGTCGAGGTACTCTCGCTGCTCCGAAGTGAGGTCCGTCCCTAGCGCTAAGTCGGTCATTCCTACCACACCGTTCAGCGGGGTTCGGATCTCGTGGCTCATGTTCGCCAGAAATTCACTCTTTGCCCGATTGGCAGTCTCGGCGCGTTCTTGAGATGCGGAAAGTTGAGTGACCAATTTTCGAAGACTCGCGTTGCGCCCACGCTCGAAATAGAACGTCAAGAATAAAATCGCGGCCAGAGATCCCAACAATATTCCAACGGAACCTAAAAGTGCTGTCTGGCTGCTATGCCGAGTTTCAGTTTCAAATTTCGCGATGGCTTCATGAATTGCTTGATCGAGAAGATCAAAATCAGGATCTACACGCGAGTCATTCAGTTCTCGCGCTTCACCGAGATGGCCGTTTGAGATGAGTGCAAATTCTTGGTCCATGTCGCTCAGATACGTGTAAGCGGCCGGTTGCACCTTGTCCACCAATCCTTCACGATCTTGAAATCTGTGGATCATCTGCAGTTTGTTCAGAATTTCGCGTCGGAATTGCTCTGAGCTCTCATGAACGTCGGAATCGACCTTCAAATTTGCGATTGCCTCCCACTCATTCGAGCCGAGTCCTTGCGCATTCGCCTCCAATTGATACAACAGCGTTTCGGTTTCATGGCGCCGTTTGTTGGATTGACTAACGAGGAACATCAAGATTATCCCTAACAAGGTGACGAAACACCCCGCACCTGCAATCATCCACAATCGAAAATTGCCATTTGTCGACGACATCTAGCCCCCTACATTACTTGTTTCTGTGGTGCCGCAGCGTGATCTGTATTTGCAAAACGATGCCGATGCGACGTGCGATCAGCAATGAATTCACTCAGCAGCGAACATGAAAAGCAAAGCGCATATAAAAATATTGTTCTGACTCTCCACACGTAAGTGTAAGGCAAAAAAGGAAGTTATAACTATTCGAATGTGTGAATGTGACTAAGTCGTTCCTATGCGTTCAGCTGCGATAGTACGAAACAAAGCGGCACAAATCAAGAACTTTAGCAAGCGCTCTGTATGCAACATAGGTATATAGCTTGTTGGAATTGCTGCTCACTTGTACGTTTGCCTGCCCGAGTTGTCAACATCACACCAACTTAGGTTGCATGGCCAAGTCCGCCTCTCGAAATGTGGCTCTGAATGTCGATGACTCCTATGCTTCGCCGCCCTCATTACCAGTCACCCGCATGCACGGATGCCACTCATCGTCCTCGGCGTGGGCATCGCAGAACCACCTCCCGCACGTCGCGCAGTGCACCGTCGCCGGATATTTGCACGGTTCATTGATAGGCGACACTCCCTGACACAAGCGCTCCAGGTCCTCGCGCTCAGATTTCTCTTCTCCCACCGGCACGCCTCCCGCCGCCATTCCACGCGCATTGTTCGGCTGACAAGTAAGTGAAGGCCTATGTCCGGTTTTTCTCTTCTCGGAATTTGGCCCGCGAGCCGAATTGGCCAAATTCCCACATTCCGAGAATCCGTTTTCAGGACTTGGCGTTCAGGTGCGAATTGGTTCGGTCGATCTCGATTCCTCCCGCCTTGAATGGTCCCAATCGAGTCACTTGGAAGAACGAACAATTCACTTGCTACGAGTCCTAGTACCTATGATTTTACAAATCAGAGACAAATCGCAGACCCGGTTGTAACAACGTTCAGCTCAGGAGCCGCAATAATCTCTTTCCCATTGGGAAATTACCAATCGCATTTGGAATCTGAAAGGAGATACTCAAATGAGAAGTCTCGCAAAGTGGGAACGGCGATTTCGATCGCGTATTCCCATGACCCAGCTCGCGAGTGTCAGTGCAGCATTGTTATTCCTCCTTGGCCTCTCTGCCTCTGCGGTGGAGTTGCGCGCGCGAGAGCACCATGAGTTCAACGAGCCCGGTAACTACCTCATCGCCGATCAGTTCAACAACCGTGTTATCGAAGTCGAACCCGACGGCGAAATCGTCTGGCAATTTGGAAAGGGACCTAAGGACTTTACGGAGGCGTCGATCATCGGCGCCAACGATGCGCAGCGCGTCGGCGATTTCACCTTGATGGCCGGGACCGGAATACCCGCCGGTCAGTTGGAAGCTCCCAACTGCATTAGTCCAACCGGCTGCCTGGACAACCGCGTGATCTTGGTCAACCGTTACGGGCACATCGTGTGGCAATACGGGCAGTTCGGCGTAAGCGGCAGCGACCCCATGCTGCATCTGCTCAATACTCCGGTACAAAACACGTGGCTTCCAGGTGAAGACGAGCACGACCGCGATAAGCGGGACGAGCGCTGGTCGGAACTTCCGCGTGGGCATGTGCTGATCACTGATCAAGGGAACGAGCGCATCATCGAAGTTGACCTCCACAAGAACATCGTTTGGCAATACGGGACCACGGGTGTTATTGGCAACGGGCCAAATCAACTTAGCAATCCCAACAGCGCCGAACTGCTCGAGAATGGCCACATTCTAATCGCGGACGAAAACAACAACCGCGCCATCGAAGTAGACCGGGACCTCAACATCATCCACACCTACACAGCCGGGGGCACCGTCAGCGGGGTGGCTTTCGCAAGCCGCCTCGAAAACGGCCACACGCTGCTTACAGATTCCAACAATAGCCGGATCGTCGAGGTGGACGGAGACGACGAAGTGGTTTGGCAGTACTTCACCAATACCGATCCAAGCAGCAACAACAAACGACCGGGTGGTGGTCCATTGCCGACCCGCGCCGTGCGGCTTAAGAACGGTGACACCTTAATCAGCGACCAATACAACCACCGGGTCATTGAGGTGGATAAGGACAAGGAGATTGTACGTACCTTCGGCAAGATCAATATGCTCGGCTACAATACGGATAACGTCAGCGGCGGAGGACTCAACTCGCCTTACGACTCGAAGGCAATCGGCGACTACACGGGGCTGACGCCTCCGTTTAGCGAGCACAGGCGATAAAGACTAAATACGAGCGGGACAGCAAAGACTAGATATATCTGTCTTCCTTTTCGCATTCGGTCCGGTCGGTTTCGCCCAGCCATCGGCCGGACCGGATTCTGGGCAAGTCGTCGGCCACGGGGAACTTGTCTGCAGAGGGGATTCTCTCGCCTCCGAGTTAGAAATTTGCCTGTAAATTCCCACATCATCTGTGAATCACCGCATCCCAGGTTGGCCAAGTCCAGTGAAGTAATCTTCTCGGAGTGTGGATTTTCGACCTGGGCTATATTTTGAAAAATCACATCTCTCAGGTCCATAACTTGGTTAGTGCAGAAACGACATTACCCCATCGAGATTGAACGATCCGGGCCAGCTCGCCAATATCAATCACCCCTTCGTGCAAACGGATGCTCCTTGCCGGACTCTCTTTTCGCCACGTCCCGTGAGAGATACCAGCGAATTTCTGTGAACGCCGGATCTGAATGAAGGATTTGATCGACTCGTTCAATGAGCGACCGAATCTGCGAGCAGTGAAACCACCCCAAGAATGATCGACCGCTCGGTCTAGACTCCAAGCTGAGCTCGCAACTCAAAAGGCAATCGCGGCTGCACGTCCAAGGATTCCTCCCGAGAAACGAGGTCCTCGGAAGGAATCCGTCAGTTACCGAGAACCGGACTTATTGGCAGTTCGCCAGAGGACCGCGCTTCCAGATATGCGGAGACCAATCCCCAAACGTACAGCGCGAGCAGGACCACAATGCAGACCGTGGCCAGCCGGAGGTAGCGATCAACCAACTGTAAAACCGACCATCCGTACATTTCGGTCAGCAGGCTGGGATCAGAAAGGTTCACTCCCTCGATCTCCCCGAACGGAATATTTTCAACTGGCCCAGACCATGAAACGTAAACGTGCATGAAGGCCAGCGCTCCGATCACCAGCAATCCCCAACGCAGGCCCCAACTCTCGTAGATCGCGCTCTCGCGGGGAGCGTAAAACGTCGCCATCAGGATTGTGGCCAGGACCAATGCGCCCCCATCCCCGCCAAAAACGATCAGGGCTCCGTCCATGTATGCCGGCAAGCTTAGGAAGAAGAGTTGCAGGATCAGTGCGGCAGCGGCGATACAAAACCATCCCCACCGCTCCGCCTTCCACGCCAGAAATCCACCAAAGACGATAGCGGCCGTCAGAAGCAGGACGACCGACCAGGACCGGTCATCGCCGTGCATCGTGACCCAAAGCATGGGCACTGCCCAGCGGCCCGTAAGCCAGGCAGTGATGGCGTGCCCGCTCTCGTGCAGTACCATCGTGAGCATGCCTGCCACGATGCGCAGGCCCGTGCTCACCACCATGCGCGCCATAATCAATGCCAATGGAAGCGCGAGCACCCGGCACTTCAATTCTCTGATGGCATCGTCTCGGTCAGTATCAGTAGAAGTCACGGACGGTGGCAGAGCAGCAGCCTGAACTACCGGCACGGCAAGAGCAGCCTGTTTCGCGGCCGCATCCAGCGCTGCCAGGTAACGCGAGAAGACGATTCCGCATTTCAGACACTCGGTGGTCTGCAATGCATGATCGAACTGGCATTTTGGGCACTGCATCCTGGATGGAGACGCGGCTCCCGCTCTGTGGTGGAAACTCCGGAATACCAACTACTCTGAGACTCTGACAACGCGATTATGTACAAAGAACCGTCAAAAGGGATGGATTCCTCTCAATAGACGAGCTTATCGGTAAATGGCCGTTCAAAGTTTGCAGTTGCTGATCGCCGGAATTATTGGGACATCGCTCAGCAATCGGGATCCGGTTGAAGCAACTGGCTCGCTCGCTTACGGAATCGTTGCCCTAGAGAATACCGCCGGAAGGGTTCCAGGGTTCACCGCTGAGGCTCGGTATATTCACAGGGGTGGCCGCTGGGAGTCTAGTGCCTGAGGAACGGGATTATCGGAATGTGGCCCAAGCTATATGTCCGATAGTTTTCGCCATTTGTGATCGTAGACCACGAACGCCATCTTCTTCGTCTTCCCGTTCTTTTGGGAAACCTCAATCTCCAGGTCATTGCCACCGAGCGTTCCGTGATATTCGAAGCTGTGCAACTCGATGTCTCCTTTGATGCACCACTGTCCGTTGTTCTTGGCCACGGCTTCCGCATTGTCGGAGAACACGGTTACGTTGAAATAGAAGACCTCGCTGGACATGAGCGGTCCTGCAACCGGGGAGTTGTATTTGTTGAGTGTGTCTTGCGATGGATACTTTCCGATTCCTTCGTTCACCTTGATCCGAACATCGACTTTCGGCCTTGCCGGGAGGGACGTAGCGTAAAGCAAGAGTTGCAAGGCCAGAAATGACGGCAACAGGAACGCCAGTGGCATCGTTCTCATTTGTTCTCCTGAGGGGCCAGTTTCAGCCGTTCCCTGGATCGGATCTTCGATTTGGACCTGTGTGTCACTCATCGTACGCTTTTCCTAAAATCGAGACAACGAATCTGCCACGAATCTGCCACGGAGGTAGTATCTAAGAGAGCGCGTCTTGATCCCGATAAGCTAATTTCCGAAGACGGCTTTAGTGGAACCTGAAAAAGCCACATTCCGATAAGACGACTTTACAGGACTTGGCGCGACTTGTGACGTGGTGTGGGGTCCGATGATTACTTCCGTATTGCCGACCATCTGGACACACTTGCGAGAGGTTGCGAGTGGTCGTTCCGAACATGGTGCTATTCAGACAAATCGCGCCTCATGATTCCGCACCAATCTGTCGCCAGCGGCCCTGGGGTCGGCTCAAAACCCCGCGAGCGCAACGACGGGACCGTTCGACGTGGGAAGAGTATCAGGGCGGCCACTCGATGAGGATACTCGCCAGTTTTCTGCTCGCAGCAGCAATCAAGAGCATAAATCTGGACAAAATATTACATTAGATATAGTCTATCCTCTTCATGGACACCGGCGCGATTAAGCGGTCCTTGGAAGACAGCGGGTTGCGGTGCACTCCGCAGCGCTACGCGGTGATGGCATTCTTGATGGAGCACACCGGGCATCCCACGGCTGCGGAAATCTTCGAAGCCGTGAATCGCGTGGATCCGCGCTCTTCAAGGGCCACGACCTATAACAATTTGCGGGACTTGGTGCAGGCAGGTTTGGTGCGTGAAGTCGCCGTCGAGGGCCGCGCCGCGCGATTCGATGCAAAAGGCGTGCGGCATCATCACTTCATCTGCGACCGCTGCGGCAATGTTGAGGACCTGGAGTGGTACGACGTGCCCAGGCCTGCTTCGGGTTCCCTCGGTAAGCGGATTCTTCGCGAATGCGAACTTATTTTCCGGGGACTCTGCAGGAAGTGCGCTCCGCGGCACGCCACCCATTAAGCGTCGTAGGGTGTGGACGCGGAATAAATTGGCGCCCGTTCGCAAGCGCGGCTGGCGGCGATGGCGCGAATAGGAAGTCAAGATGGGTTCGCAGATCGTCACGGTTTTTTTGATCAAATTTTATGCTACTCGGAAGGAAGGAGCAAACCATGTCAACCGAAACTAAGTGCCCGGTCATGCACAGCACCACGAATGTTGGAATGAGGTCGAACAGCGACTGGTGGCCGAACCAGCTGAACCTCAGGATTCTCCGCCAGAACTCGCCTCAGTCCGATCCGATGGGCGAGGTCTTCAACTACGCCGAAGAGTTCAAGAAGCTAGACTTCAAAGCGCTGAAGAAGGACCTGCATGCGCTGATGACGGACAGCCAAGACTGGTGGCCGGCGGATTTCGGCCACTACGGGGGGCTCTTCATTCGCATGGCGTGGCACAGCGCTGGCACGTACCGCATCGGCGATGGACGCGGCGGCGCCGGCGCCGGCCAACAGCGCTTTGCCCCGCTCAACTCTTGGCCGGACAACGCGAGCCTCGACAAGGCGCGCCGGCTGCTTTGGCCGATTAAGCAGAAATACGGCCGGAAAATCTCCTGGGCCGACCTGATGATTCTCGCCGGCAATGTCGCGCTCGATTCGATGGGCTTCCAGACGTTCGGCTTTGGCGGCGGGCGCCCCGATGTGTGGGAACCTGACGAAGCCGTGTACTGGGGCAAGGAGGACACCTGGCTTGGCGACAAGCGCTACACGGGCGACCGGGAGCTCGAGAATCCGCTCGCCGCCGTGCAGATGGGTTTGATCTATGTGAATCCGGAAGGGCCGAACGGCAAGCCGGATCCGCTTGCTGCGGCGAAGGACATCAGAGAGACCTTCGCGCGCATGGCCATGAACGATGAGGAGACGGTTGCGCTCATCGCTGGCGGTCATAGCTTCGGCAAGACCCACGGTGCCGGCGATGCGAATCTTCTTGGCCCCGCGCCCGAGGCAGCGCCCATTGAGGAGATGGGCCTTGGCTGGAAGAGCCGTTATGGCACTGGCAAAGGCAAAGACGCGATCACCGGCGGCCCCGAAGTCACTTGGACTCAGACGCCAACGAAGTGGAGCAACTACTATTTCGAGAACTTGTTCGGCTACGAATGGGAGCTTGCCAAGAGCCCGGCCGGTGCCTATCAGTGGCAAGCGAAAGGCGATGCCACGCCAATTCCGGATGCCTTCGACCCGTCGAAGCGTCACGCGCCAACTATGCTGGTCACGGACCTCTCTTTGCGGATCGATCCGGTCTACGAGAAGATCTCCCGGCGCTTCTACGAGCATCCGGATAAGTTCGCAGACGCTTTTGCCCGTGCGTGGTTCAAGCTCACCCACCGCGACATGGGCCCGCGTTCGCGCTATCTCGGCCCGGAGGTCCCGGCAGAGGAGCTGATCTGGCAAGACTCCGTTCCGGCGGTCGATCACAAGGTGATCGACGCGAAGGACATTGCCGATCTCAAGGGCAAGATTCTCGCATCGGGACATTCCATCTCGGAGCTGGTCGGGACCGCTTGGGCCTCGGCGGCAAGCTTCCGCGGCTCGGACAAGCGCGGCGGAGCGAACGGCGCGCGCATCCGTCTTGAACCCCAGAAGGACTGGGAGGTCAACCAGCCGGCGCAACTGGCGAAGGTGTTAGAGAAACTCGAAGCGATCCAAAAGGAGTTCAACGGTTCGCAGTCCGGCGGCAAGAAAGTGTCGCTTGCCGACCTGATCGTCCTCGGCGGCTCAGCTGCTATCGAGCAGGCGGCAAAGAAGGCGGGGCACAACGTGACCGTTCCCTTCGCGCCCGGTCGCACCGATGCGTCACAGGAGCGAACCGATGTGGAGTCCTTCGCCTATCTCGAACCGGTCGCGGACGGGTTCCGCAACTACCTCAAGGCCAAGTTCAGCGTATCAGCGGAGGAGCTGCTGATCGATAAGGCGCAACTGTTGACGCTGACAGCGCCCGAGATGACGGTTCTCGTCGGTGGCCTGCGCGTCCTGGGCGCAAATGCCGGGAAGTCCACCCACGGCGTCTTCACCATGCGGCCGGAAACCCTGACGAACGACTTCTTCGTCAACCTGCTGGACATGGGGACCGAATGGCAGCCATCCGCTGGCGCGGATGGGGTTTACGAGGGACGCGACCGCAAAACGAACCAGGTCAAGTGTACCGGCACCCGTGTCGACCTGATCTTCGGCTCGAACTCCCAGCTGCGCGCCCTCGCGGAAGTCTATGCGTGCGCAGACTCCCAGGAGAAGTTCGTGAATGACTTCGTGGCGGCGTGGACCAAGGTGATGAACCTCGATCGCTTCGACCTTGCCGAAGATGAACGGAAGCAGAGAGCTGCCGGCCCAGCACGAACCGCCGTTTCGGCTGATTAAATCGGCAAATCCGAAGGGCGCGCTGTTCTCGGTTCGCGCGGGCCGGATGGCGCGCCCCTTAATTCTGTGATGATCCTAGTCGCTGAAGTCACGGCGTGGCTTGCAAGGTTTCGGTCGAGTACTGGAATCGATAAGACCATCAAAATCCTCGATCGCTCTTCTTAACTTCGCGACAACCATTCGCCTAACCCTCTCCGTAGGCAGATCAGAGACAGGAGGGGGCATAGCCGCGCTGGCTCCGTTTTGCTCATCGCGAGACGTCCTGCACGACAGATTCCTCGAACAGTATCTTTGCGCCATGCACCTCACCCACGCCGCTTGCGCCGACGCGCGAGCGGACCTCGTAGGGTCCGAGTCTATACCCGTGAGAAAACGCTATATGTAGGAATGCATTACGGGAAACCCGGAAATAATCCGCCACCTATATCGGATAGGGCCACTGAACCGGTCTTGTCGGAGACTGGGAATCCGAAAATTCCCACATTCCGAGAAGCCGTGCCAGCTCAACCGGTCGATCCAACACCCTCCAATCGATAGATCCGACAATACTTCCCCTTAAGAATCGATCTGTAAGACAGTACTCAATCAGAACCCAAACAGGGCTTTTGTTTTGTTTGATATTGATGCCGGCTAACAAAATCAGCTTCTTAGCCTCCTACAAGAAGGCTTTGACCAGGTGTTGCAACGACCCATTGAGACCACCCGACCTATCAGGACTTGGTATCGATCAGCCGGCATGGATCACGCCTGCAGGTGTGCCGAAAATCCCAGATCACGCTAGCAATGCAGAGAGCCAATAATGTGGAGAATCTCTCTGACCGGCTGTGCCGTAAGAGTTAATACTGTGCAGAAGTGGACAGTTGACTTGGGCCCACCGTCATACCATGTGACTCAATGGCAGCTTGCAACGGCTTAGGCGCTACGGACAAGTTATAACCCCGGTATGTCTTAAGCGGGGGCGTCATGGAAGCAATCGCGAGTTCCAGCAGGACAACAACTAAGAGAAAGCGTATTTTCAATGCCCAGGCGTATCTCGCTTCGTGCGGTGTTGCGAGAAAAGTTGTCGAGTATCGAAGATCCGAGAAAGTCTACTCGCAGGGCGATCCCGCTACGAATGTCATGTACATTCAAAGAGGCGGGGTGAAACTGACTGTTGTCAACGAGGTCGGCAAAGAGGCAGTCGTGGGGTTGCTTGGACCCGGTGACTTTTTTGGTGAGGGATGCTTGGCAGGTCAGCTTGTTTGTATGGGGACGGCGACCGCGATTACACCCACGACTTTGCTTGTTATTGAAAAAAAGGAAATGATTCGCGTGCTCCACGCTGAGCCTGAGTTCTCTGAGCGCTTCATGGCTTATATGCTTGCCCGAAACATCCGAATCGAGCAGGATTTGGTCGACCAGCTCTTTAACTCCAGCGAGAAACGGCTGGCCCGCACTCTTCTGCTGCTCGCTCGGTACGGCAAGCAAGACATGCCTCGAATAATGCTACCCAAAATATCGCAAGAGACTTTGGCGGAAATGATCGGGACAACACGCTCCCGGGTCAATTTTTTCATGAATAAATTCAAGAGGCTCGGTTTCATTAGGTACAATGGTGGTCTCCACGTCAAACGTTCCCTCCTAAGTGTTGTCCTGCACGAGTAAGCTACTACCTTCAAGCAACACCAACTTCTTTTTCACTAATTTAGATCGTCCCTTGTAAGGAATCGAGGTGCATCCGAAAGGACTTCGTTTGGCGGCCACATCCTGATAAACGGGGCGGTCTCAATGGGTCGTTACAACACCTGCTGGAAGTCTTCTAGGAGTCTACGAGGGTTATTTTGTTCGCGAGAGTTGATTCAAAAAGAACACTGCCCTGTTTAGCTTCTAATTGAGTACTGCCTTACAGATTGATTCTCGAGGGGAAGTATTGTCAGATCAGCTGATTAGGGGTGTTGCATCGGCTGGTTGAGCTGGCAGGGATTATCGGAATGTGGCCCGAGTAGCCGGACGCCAAAAAAAACCACATTCCGAAGAGGAGTTATCGGGACTTGATGGTAGTGGGATTTCGCCTTTTAGACCGTTGTCTACTAGAGTCGTAGGGAGAGAACACGGCGGCGTGCGGAAGAGATGCATCGGATGACGGGCCGCAATGGTTACGGAGGTACGAAAGCTGTGCATTCCGCACTGACACATCACCTCGCGGTCCCTGTTGGAGCCGAGCCATCAATTCCAAAGGCGCAAGCGCCACCGAGGCCATCGCATCTGGCCCGCACAGGTCTGATCGCTCTACAATTTTAATTGTCAATTCCTACTCGCTTCCCTCTATGGCGCAATTATCCAAGAAGTTGTTTATGGTAGGAGTAACGTTGCTCATGCAGTTTGGAGGCTCGCATGTGGGCCCGCCGTTACTTTTAGTCTGATTCGCTTCAAAGAAACTTCCAGTTTGTTTTGACTGGAGATTATGTGCAATCAAATCTTTTGAAACATCTGCATATCGACGAATGGAAGGATTTCTACAGTGCGGAAAACCAATGAGTGAAGGCTCTTCCCAAAATGGCGAAGGCTTCCACCTCAGACGACTTCGATGAAGGCCAAAGCAGTCCAACCTAAGCTGGGTGCGTTAATCAGAATTTTCAAATGGAGGAACAGACATGAATGGAAGGTCTCTCAAATTGCATCGCCTGCTCATGGGTTTGTACTCGATGACATTTTGTGTTTCGTTGATGGCTACACCAATCCCGCAGTATCAATCCAACCAGCAACCGGCCCCGGACAATACTAAGGTTAACAAGGATCAGTCAAAGCCTACTTCCGATCAACAAAAGATGAATCCCGCTGACCGCGCAACCACGCAAAAGATTCGCAAAGCGATCCACGACGACCAGAGTCTTTCGACCTACGCGCACAACATCAAGATCATTACCCAAAATGCCAAAGTCACGCTCCGCGGACCTGTGCAGTCTGAGGATGAGAAAAACAATGTGGAAGCTAAAGCGGTAAGCGTGGCCGGACAAGATAACGTAAACAATCAACTCAAAGTTATGCCTTCAAAATAGCAGGCCGGAAACTAAATTAGTTCGAACAAAAGGGAGGAACAGATATGTCAAGTAAAAAAGTGGCCGTATTTGGGATCTACACAACGCGTGTTGCCGTCGAAAATGCTACAGATTCGCTCGTCCAATCCGGTTTCCCTGCTTCTGATATTTCGGTGCTATTGCCGGAGAGTCTAGGCGGGCCCAAGGATATGGGGACAGAAAAGGCTACCAAAGCTCCAGAAGGCACCGCAGCAGGAGCAACTGCGGGAGGCGTAATTGGTGGCACTCTTGGCCTTTTGGCAGGTGTCGGTCTCCTGGCAATTCCCGGCTTGGGGCCTTTCATCGCTGCGGGACCTATCATGGCAGGTCTAGCAGGTCTGGGTGTTGGCGGAGCAGTAGGCGGGCTCACGGGCGCTCTAATCGGCATGGGAATCCCTGAATTTGAAGCAAAGCGATATGAGGGCCGTCTGAAAACGGGCGGAATTCTTCTGTCGGTGCATTGCGATACGTCAGAGGAAATTAAGCGCGCCAAGGTAGTTCTCGAACGCAGCGGCGGAGAGGATGTCTCCTCTACCGGGGAATCTTCCACCGATACGAAGGCAAAAGATCGTGACGTTGCTAGTAAGGCGGCACGCGGGAACTTCTAATCTAAGGGAAGGAGGAAGTCTGATCCAGACTTCCTCCTTTTCTTCCGGAAAGCATTGAATGCTTGATAGACGTAAGGAATGGAGACAAACGATGACCAGAGCTTATAAGGCAGGAACGATCCTAACCTTTGTCATGGGGGCCGGCGTAGGTGCCGTGTTTGCTTTACTTTTTGCGCCCAAATCTGGAGAAGAACTACGAGGCGATATTGCTGGCGGGGTCAGTAACGAAGTGAAGCAGCTCCAGAGCATTGGCAAGAATATTAAGCAGAGCGCACAGAAAACCGCGGCTCTAGCCCAAGACCACATAAAGGACGCAATGGAGGCAGGAGAAGAAGCATACAACCGAGCACAGAAGGCGTGATCGTCATTAAACCCCTTCAGTGGTCATGGATCCTGAATGAAGAGTAACTCGGAAGGGCTGCAAGCTCAGGGAAGAAACGCAGCGGCGACTCGGGGTGCAGGCGGCTTCGAGCGATTAGGAGTGAAACAGGCTTCTGAATACTTGGGAAGGAGATAAATGAAAAGGGGCACATCAAAGAAAACACTCGGCGGCAATCGCAAAAAAGATGAGGGACTCTTGACGAACGTGGCGGAATCGATCGGGTCCACCATTGGTACGATCGTAGGGAGCGCCAAAGCGGCGCAAAAAACGATTGCACAAAGCGACGCGATACTCAGCTTCAAAGGTCGCGGAAAAAAGTTTGCCCGCAGAAGCAAGACAGCCAGGCGCGGGAGCAAGACTCGACACTAGCGGATCTTGTGGGACCGATCGTGGCAGAACTTCCGGGCCTGGTTGTTGGAGGAACAAGTCTGTTCGAGGCTTTCTGTTTCTGTTTTTTGCAATACAAAATTGATGCGGGGAGGATCGGTCGATATGGTCGCATTCACTGAGGCTGGTGTCACAGATGATTCGAATAGTTTCGGTGTTTCTTGGCGGGCAGTGATTGCCGGCGCATTCGTGGCGGCAGCCTTGTCGCTCGCACTTCTCGCCTTAGGCACCGGGATCGGTTTGTCTGTTATTTCACCATGGGCGAATGTTGGCGCATCCGCTTCGGCGGTCGGTTGGACAGCCATCACCTGGCTGATCCTGATGCAACTAATCGCTTCGTCTATGGGGGGATATTTGGCGGGCCGGCTGCGCACAAAGTGGGTCAGGGTCCACACACATGAGGTCTATTTCCGGGATACAGCCCATGGTTTTCTTGTTTGGGCGGTGGGTCTTGTTATCACGGCGGCTTTTCTGACTTCGGCAACGACATCCATGATCGGCGGTGCTGCGCGAGCAGGCGCGGGAGCCGTGGATGCGTCGGGACCGGTTGCGTCGCGAGATGGCCTTGGTTCGAATGCGTACTTCGTTGATGTCATGCTGCGATCGAGCACTACGAGTTCATCCCAAGACAATGCTTCGCTACGCGGCGAGATCGGACTCATTCTTGCGAAAAGCCTCCGGGAAGGAGGCATTCCGTCAACTGACAAATCCTATCTTGCGCAAGTCGTCGCGGTGAAGGCCGGGATTAGCGAATCCGATGCCGAGCAACGAGTGGACGAAGAATATGCCCAAGCTCAGCAAGCTGCCGATCGCGCCCGCAAAGCGGCAGCACACTCGATGTACTGGATATTCCTTGCGCTCCTAATAGGTGCTTTCTGCGCGAGCTTTGCCGCAACAGTCGGCGGTAATGAGCGCGATCGTATCCTGGCGATTTAGGAATTTAGTTTCAATAAAGGAGGTTAACAGATGCGTTCAATCTTGTTGCTGCTTCTAGGTGTGCCCATTCCATTCATCATCTTGATCGGGCTCTTCAGTCACTTTTGATCTAGGAAGCTAGTGGGCCAATAGTGGTCCAGACGTACGATCGAACCGAAGCAACAACATTTCGGACCTATAAAAGAAATGCACTGCTTTAATTGGACGACCAGGAGATCAAATGATGCGAAAATTAAAAAACTTGTGGGGCACTCCATGCTAATAATGTTGATGCTAACGGAAACTTCATTCCTAGGCGCACAAGACTCGGCAAAGCAGGATATGAAGGACGCCGGGCAGGAAACCAAAGAGGCTGCGAAGGATACCGGAAAGGCAACGAAGAAGGTCGCCAAAAAGACGGGCCACGCCGTAAAAAAGGGAACGCATAAAGCATCGGAAAAAACGGAAGACGGCGCACAAAAGGTGAAGGATAAGACCGACCCACAATGAAACTAAAATGTGGAAGGCCCCTTGAAGATTTACACAGGCATAGCAATTTTCAAAGCATGAATGATCGATTCCCATAGCCACCCAATCCGGGCATCCGAAAATCACGTCGCATTGATAAAGGGGCAGACCATTCGGATTTTTCGCATGGCGTTTTTCGCGCCATCACGGCAGCCACTGCTTTCTTCGCGCGGTAGAACAATGACTTGAAGTCCTTCGCGATGGACGAAGAAAATTCGGTGTGTACTGAGAAGTATGCCTAGGATCGAGGAAAAGGAATCGCACCGCTAAACCTGGAAAGTTCGACGTCGCCTTCATATTCGCGCGACAACCCCTCTTGCATCCAGTTCCGTGGATTCCGCGAAATCGCAACGGACGCGACAATCAGTGCAGCCACAATTGCAAGCGGCATGCCGCCCGCGATCCAAAGGACAGTTTTTCTTTGAGACGGCATATCGTTTCTATTGGTGATTGTACTTTTTCCCGCGTGATGCGAAACATGGAATATCGTCAAAACCGCATACTGCATTTCTACCTTCAAATTGCAGAAATCACTTGATGGGCATTGCAAATGTCTCTCGTGGATCCCCAAAAAGACCGACTCAGCAAAACGTTGTGTATTGAAATACTAGACTGGCCGGTGATTACATGACGCGTTGGGTTTGACAAATGACGATGAAACACTCCGCCTCATCCCGTTCACGATGGACTTCGGCACTTTAGATTTCGTGCGACAAGATCGGTCGGTAGACGATTCGATCAAATTACAGCCTTGACCTGATAGTTTGCTTGGCCGGTGGATGATACCAATGGCAAGCACCAAAAAGGGGCACGGCTCTCGTGCCGAAACTAGCCTCACGGAGGCAGTCATGACGAGCAATAAACTTTGGAGTCGGATGGTTCTTACATCCGCGTTGGCCGGTGGGCTCGTATTCGCTTTTGGAAGTACAGCTCGCGCAGACAAGGATTGGAAGGAGGATTGCCATCGTCGGCTGGAAGCCGATCGCGCAAGAATCGATCACGATATTAGCCGCCACGGCGAACACAGCCGCCAAGTCGATAACGATGTCGCCAGAATGGATGCAACTCGGCAATGGTGCCGCGATCATAAATCGGATTGGGACCACGACCACTTCGACATAGGCATTTATTTCCGTCATCATGATGACGACGACAAAAGGTAAGGCTATGGAGGCGGATCGGATCCGCCTCTTTTCTTTTTGGCCTCGAACTAAATTCCGAGCGAACGGTTGCGCTGTACCAATTGATTTTCCACGTGCCCGGAAAGGGAATGAATATGGCCAAAGCTATTCGCGGAAAATTCCCCACATCATTTGGGGTGTCGAGTCCCACAGGACACGTGGTGATGGCCTTCCCGAACGATGAGAGCGCTGACTCTACTCGCCGGTGGATTTAGCGAAAATGACGCCACTCATTACACCAAGGAGGACGTCGTCACGGAGTTCGAGACGAGCAATGAGCAAGTCTCCATTCCCGTCCAGATCGGATAGGGCGTGGCGAAGATTGCGGAGTACTTAGAACTCGCTAAAGAAGACTGCGGATTCCTTGTGGTCCACGCGGCCGTAGAGGACCGGACGAAAAAGGCAATTGCGACCGTGCAAGCTTAAGGATTGAAGTTTGCGGAGAAGTATAACCGGTTGATTATTGAAGACTTGGCTTAGCGTTCTCAGCCGATCGAAATATATCTTCATCGGAGGCACAACTTATGTTGCGGACAATCCTGATAATCATCTTAGTTTTGGCCCTGCTTGGAAGTTTGCCCGCGTGGCCCTACAGCACGGCCTGGGGTTATTTCCCGAGCGGCGGCTTGGGACTTCTCCTGGTGATCGTCATCGTTTTTGCACTCTTAGATAGACGATCGGCGGTTTAACTTCGCTTCTAAGTAGAGCTTCGGCCCCAAGCTGATCGAATAGCCTGTCCACTCGCGTGTCTATGGTTGTATAGAAAGCTCAAGCTCATGTCTCTTCTAGGCCCAACGAAGAGATCGAGGGAGATCAAAAAATGCCTCGATGGGTTCTTGGTTGTCCCGATTGCAACCAAGAATTCACCCACAGTGAGATAGACACGGAGTAGCGAATTCCGCTCCTGGGTCCTTTTGCTTGGATTGGCGACAAACCGGAATTACCTGAATCTGGTGTTAGCCTGGAACGCCCACACTGTAAGATGGTTTCGGTCTATATGCGTTATCAGCTCATGTACCGCGCAACTTAGCGTCCGGGGCAAAGCCGCCATAACTGACTGGAGAGGTAGCGGACGTTTATGGCTCTATCCGCCCGTTTTTGCGGTTTTTGGAACCGTGTCCTTGGTATCGGCTTCCACCGTGACTTCCACTGAGGCCCCCTCTTTGAGTTTTACCTGATTGCCGTTCTCGTCCTCCAAGGTGTTCTCGATACGGATCTCTCGATACAAGTGATCCGCGTCCTCGATGGCGATCTCAGCTTTTTCCGGTTCCTGCGGGAAGGGGGACTTGATGATTTTTTCGACCGTTCCCGGCTTGGTGGTTTTTGGTTTCTTTTTATTCTTCAATGTTGTTGCCTCCGCATTGGCGGACCTAGGACTTGTGCTGCAGTGTAGCAAATCTACACAATCTAATGAAGGTGGAATTGTGTACGCAGGCTCCAGTCGCAAAAAGCTGACAAGCCACTCGTTGTTGCGATTCCTTTGCTGAAGATTTTGTCGGGCATAAACGAGGAAAATGGCGGAAAATCAAGATTGCGGGTCCATCCCCATACACCGCAAGAACAAATGGAAAATCATTGCCAAGGTCCTTAGGTGATTTGGAAAAGCACCCTGGCTTGAGCTTTTGACGGCCGCCATCAAGAGACTTTGCCTGAAGAAAATTTCACCCCGCACGTTGGCGAACAGAATCTAGGCGCGCAACAGATCACGCAGGTGCGGTTCTACCCTCGCCTACGAAATTCTGAACTTCTGCCAGCAAAACATCGATTTGATCCATCTTGGAAACCACCGCGCGAATACCAACAGTGTTAGCCCGCTTGTCTGAAACGATGTCCTTGTGCAAGGTATAGAGAATGATAGGGACCCTTGGCATCATGTCGTGCAGGACCGAAGCGGCTTCCAGACCATTCATCATGGGCATGGAGAGATCGAGAACGATCAAGTCAGGCTCTATTTCCGTGACGCGCTGGATCGCATCCAGACCGTCTACCGCCTCCGAGCAAACAATGGATTCCAGCCGGTTTTCCAGGTAGGTGCGGAGTAACCGCCTTACGATTTTGCTGTCATCGACTATAAAAATCCGTTTGGCCATGGCGCTCCTGCAGGTGACAGCCTACGCTGGAGAGCACCTCTGTATGCCAGCGTATACTCAAGCAAGAGAATTGCAATACAGGATCGCCTGTATCCGATTAGGATTTGCAGCAGGCCTGTAGATCTGGTGTAAGGGTGCGATTTGTTGTGCCTCTACAAATTGGAAAGACGACGATAATTCTAACGATGTCGGACGCAGGGCAATCAAGGCAGACGAGTATTTTGCGGTTATTATGCCCGTAGGAATCCTCCTTCTTTCATATTTCCCGCACGCCAAAAGCAAGCAATCCTTCGCTTACCTGGGCACGTTCGAGCAACTCATATTTTTCAACGGACAGCAGCGTCCAAAACTTTTCTCCATGATGTGACGTTGGCCTGCAGTCTCTTATTCTGATTTCTTCCAGAATGGAATCGAATCCACAAGAGCACGGGCGCGAAACGACGTCCTTTCTAAAGTTCTTTTCACGCATTGCTATATAAGCTAATGGATTGAAAGCCCGCAGTGCGCGGAGTAGTTTCGAGAGGGCGATGTGCCGAATTCAAGAGTGCGGGACTCGAGCTGAAACTAATTGCCATCCACCAAATTTCAATTCGAGGTGACGGGGAACATGGCCACAATGACCGAAACTCCGCGAAGACTGTTTCGCGCGCTTGAAAAGCAATTGGCTTCGCAAAGAGATGAATTGAGAATGCGCATCGATCGGCATAACATGGATGTTGTGATGGATCGTGACCTTGACGACGAGGCGGCTGCGGCGGTGGAGAATTTGGCGAGGGACATGCTGGCAGCAACTTTGGAGCGCGAGCGCTGTACTCTCATGGAAGTCGAGACGGCATTTATCCGGATGAAAAAGGGTGAATATGGGACGTGCGATAGCTGCGGCGCCTCAATTCCAAAAGCGCGGCTTGATGCACTGCTTTGGGCGCGTCTGTGCGTAAATTGTGCCGAAAGGGCCCTGAATCCCAAGGGACTTCGAGTGTCATTTTGATGTGATGGGCGCGAAAATGCGCCATAAGTGTGCTCCCGCCGCTACCTTGTAAATCGTGCTGAATATAAATGGAACCCTGTATATCAGGAACCGCTCCTGCTGAGATATAAAATCTTAACAGAAATCGATCTGGCATTCGAAGTCCGGCCGCAAAGGGGCCGAAGGAAGAAACTTATGATCGAGAGATTGGCAGATCCAGCCATCAAGTTCGAAGACGGAAGACTAAGGACAAAGATGGGCACACTACGAATCATGATCGCTGACGACCACGACTTAGTACGCCGGGGATTGAAAATGCTACTAGAGTCGCATCCCGGATGGAAGATATGCGCCGAGGCGCACAGCGGGCGTGAAGCTGTGGCGATGGCCGAAGAATTGAGGCCCGATATCGCCATAGTGGATATCAGCATGCCCGAATTAAATGGCATCGAAGCTGCGCGAAAAATTAAGAAAATCTCGCCGAACACGGAAATGCTCATATTATCCATGCACCACACGGATCAGCTCGTCCGGGATATCATCGAAACCGGGGCGAAAGGGTATATCATAAAATCGGATTCTGACCGGAGCCTGGTTGCCGCAATCGAAGCCTTGGCGCTCCACAAGCCATTTTTTACTTCATGCGCCACTGAAATCATGTTGGAAAGTATTCGGACCAAGGTGAAATCTGTTTCTGAAGTTCCTCAATCGGTTCGCGATCGGCTTACACCTCGTGAGCGGGAAATTGTTCAATTGTTGTCTGAAGGGAAGAGCAGCAAGGAAGTCGCTGTTACCCTTGGGATCAGCGTTAAGACCTCGGAAACACATCGAGCCAATATAATGCGAAAGCTCGAAATACATTCGGTCAGCCAGTTGGTTCGGTACGCTGTTCGCAATCAGATTGTTGAAGCTTAAATCAGCGACAATCAAAACTTATTCCTCCCTATTTCCATGGGAAGCATAAGGCTGCGAGCCAATCTGTTTCTGCTCTGTAGCGGAATTACAGGATCAATATTCCTCATTCGCTCATCGAGTCGAATCCATCCTGGCATCAATAAGATCTTCCAATTTGATAGAACAATTTTCTCCGCTGATTGGTGGCTGCGAACGAAATCATCATTTAAGTGCTTTGATTTCAAATCATCGATTTATTTCCAATTGGTTGGTTTCTTGCAGTAAATAAGGGTAGACGCTATTTCTGAATGAATGAGGTTAATTATGAGGAGCCAATTAAGTAAGCGAAGGGCGATCAGTATTCTTGCCGTCTTGGGGGCGGTCCTTGTGATGATCGCCGCTTGGAATCCCGGCGAGGACGAATCAATCTAGGTTCCCTATCTATTTCATTCAATTTAGTCTTGGACGATTTTTCTTAGTGCGGATACCAATTCGCTTCCCGCCGCAGACTTCCAAACGCCTGTGCACCCGCCTTAAGCGCAGCCGAACGAATTTGAGGATAAAAATATGGGATTTGAAGTAGTCGAAGACTAATTGCGATTTAGCGCCAAGGCTAAGGTCACCTGCCCGATTCCTGTCGCGCCGACACTGATTCCGATTCGTCCGTTTCAAGATCTTTCGTGTGGTCAGCATTTCTCACCACGACCGGATTGGTGAAGAGCACCGCATTCGGAATGACCACGCGATGTCCGTCGGTAGTGCTGATGACGGTCGCCCTTGTCTGGATATCCTCAACTGAACCTTCGATACCGTTTATTGTAATGAAATCCCCTAACCTGTATGGCTCGTGAATCAGTATGAGTATGCCGGCGAGGAAATTTTGCAGAATATTTTGGAACGCGAAACCAATCGCCACACTGCCAACCCCGAGCACTTTGATGAGGTCGCCGGCCTGGAACGATGGAGCTACGATTGATAAAGCAACCAGAAATCCTAAAATCACGACGGCCACTTGAGCCAGCTGGCCCAGCAGGAGTCCGAGGCTTTGGCGTCGTTGCCGGCGGTGGCTAATCCCGCGGACGACGGATTTGGCGGCTGAGCCGATGATTAGAAAAACGACAAAAACGACGATTGCCAGAATGGCATTGGGAAGCAAAGAGATTACGGTGTCGATGATTCGGCTGCCACTTTTCCAGGCATTCGACAAATCGATTCTCATGCGGGCTCCCCACATAGTTATAAGGGCTTCACATAGCATCCTCGCGGATCCCATGCAATAGATGAATCTGTGTATCGCGCTAATTCCCGCGCTGTATATTTCTTGTTCGATTTGAAGTCTTAAGCCCCTCCGGTGGAGCAGCTTTTATAGCTAAGTTCATAAAGGAATTCGGGGATTGACTTATTTACAGCTTTGCCAAAAATGGCCCGAGGAGACGAAAATGATCAAAAAAGTGAACTCTGGGTATAAGATACTATCCAAGAAGGGGAAAAACTTGGGTGGCCCATATAAAAACAAAGCGGCGGCGCAGAAGCATCTGCGCCAGGTTGAATTCTTCAAACATCGTAAGGACTAGCTCGTGCCAGCATTTCTCCTGAATGCGAGACGCATCCTCGGCCCACCGCGCAGAGAACAACAAAGATGAGGAGACCTGCACCAATCGTTCCGTTGCCTCGCGTCTGCCAGACAGAGCGTCTTTTCGAAAGTCGTGACCGTTTGCGTACAAAACATCGAAGACCGCACATCGCTGCCTGTTTTTTCCTTGTGGCAGCAGCTGGAAGCGGGAGACTTTCTTAGCATCAAGAACGACGATCTCGCCTTTGAGGTCAGGAGCCTACGTCTTCAGGTCGGCCACGGCTGCGAGTATGTCCGCGCATGCCTCGCCCGTGGGTGGCGTGTTAGTTGCACAGTTGAAACATGAGTGAAAATGCGGAGATCAGACCCGTACTTCCACTCAGTGCCTTTTGGCCAGTAATCCTATTTGAGTCCCAATCCATCCACAATCGCAGCGGAGGACAAGGAGCGCGCATCCGTTTCTTCCAGATTTCGTTCCATCTTCGTGATTGCTGAAGACATGGGATGGCCGCAGCCCGGACATTGAAAGAGAAGAATGTGAACGAAAAGTTCCGCGGCTCTGTCCATGGGAACCTCCCTTGATGGAAACCTTAAATGGACGCACGAATTCAGCCCATATCGCGCCCGCGATATCTTCCAATATTAAAGGCGTTGGAAAAACAGCTCTCAACCTTGTGTGGCGCTCGATTCGGTTTTGGATATTGTGGTGCATCGAGAGATGATTTTAGGCTTGCAGAGGACATGGAAGAATTGCGGCGAAAATTGATAGACATTCTTGCAAAAGATTGCCGGCATCGTAGGGAGCACAAAGGCTTGATCGAACATGATTTCCAAAACAGTACGCCGAGACTCATGACAAGATTTTGGATTCGCTCTCGCAATCCCTGACTTTTACGTATGCTCCAAATGCCAGCTTCAGGTGAAATCCCCACGCGAATCAAGTGTTCCGCATATGGGCGGCCCCCAGACATCGGCGTAGCATTCCATTCACGTATATAGGCAAGCAGATTGCTGGAATTCGATTTTCGCCAGAGTGAAGGAGTCAGCCTCAAATGAGAGAGTCACCGATATTCATCGCTGTTTTTGCAATCCTCCTCGTATTCTGGCTCGGAGGATTTCTTGTTTTTCACGTCGCATCAGCGCTGATCCACTTACTGCTAGTCCTGGCTGTGATCTCGCTCATCCTCCACTTTGCTCGCAGGAGCGCTAGTCCATAAGACGAATCCTACATCAAGGAGGAACCCATGGCCGTTGACGATGCTAAGAAATGCGCGCATCCACCATGTACCTGTACTACGAAGTCGGAAAAGTACTGCAGTTCGCAATGTGCAGCATTGGAAGAAACACCGGATATTGATTGCCGGTGTGGCCACCCCGGCTGCAGAGGCAAAGCGCACTAGAATCACTGTCTATCTTTGACTGACTTCCAAACTAGGGAGTAATTTATGAAATCACTGAAGAAGCTTGCGAGTCTTCTGGCTGTCTTAGCAATTGGAATGCTCGCTCTCGGCTGTTCCACTCGCTCAACTAAATCGCCGGAGGTATCGGACAATATCCGAAAGGATTTGGATCTGGCCCACCTCGGTGATGTCAGCGTAAGCCAGGATCGTGATAAAGGCGTCGTAACGCTGGGCGGACACGTCGGATCTGGTGCTGAGAAGTCACAAGCAGAAACGATTGCGAAGGTGGATGCTGCCGGGCAAGTTGTTGCTGACGAAATCGCTGTGATTCCCCCCGTTGGCGACCATAAAACCGAAACCGTGAATTCAGACTTGGACAAAGGAATCGAAAACAATCTGGATGCCGCGCTTGTCCAATCCAAGCTCGACAAGGGCGTGAAATACGACGTCAAAAACGGCGTCGTTACCTTAAAGGGGGACGTAAACTCTCAAACCAAGCGTTCCAGAGTCGAGACCATCGCCTCCAATGTCCCGAACGTGCAACAAGTGGTGAATGAGTTGGAGGTTAAAGGACAAAAGGCTACTTCTTCAAGATAAGTGTCGAGCGTGCTTAAGCGCAGATCCATCTATTCGAGAGGAGGACCATTCATGACCGGTGACGATCACGTCGCTCAAAGCTTAACCAGGCATCTCCGAATTTTAGGTATTTGCTGGGTACTGTACGGGATCCTTCGCCTTGTCACCGCAGTGTGGCTGGCCCTCTTCAGCAATACCGCCACATTGATGTTTGGCGCGCTTCTTGGTCGAGTCCCCGACCCATTTAGTTTGATGAATATTTTTCATTTCCTTTACGGGCTCTTGGTCGCGATCTCGGCAGTCTGCGGAATTCTTGGAGTCTGTGCCGGATTGGCTCTTCTTGCCGGAAGCCGGTCCGCACGAACGCTGGCCATCACTGCGGCGTTCCTTTCTCTTTCCAGCATCCCGCTGGGAACAACCCTGGGAATTTATAGTCTCATTGTCTTATTGATTTGGAGCCCTCAATGCACTTCTGCGATCGCTTCAGGCGTTCAGATCCCCAATCTGAAGGGTGAATCCATAGCATTGTAGGAAGGACAGAGTTCGCAAGCCATCCCGGTCAATTGTCGAGGAGCAATCGGACAGTCTTACGACCGGCAGCGCGGATTCTTAAGAGTGCGGTGTTCATGTGTCTTGGATATATTTCTGTCTCAAGCGCATCTGTGGAGTTATGCCGCCGCGGTATTTAACCAAGGTGAATTTTAGGGTTGGTGGAAAGAAGTCCGAATACATTCAAGAGCCATATAATCACCGCGACAACCACCACAGGATTCAGGATGGATTTAATAGAAGCCTCCATCGGAACGTATTGATTAATTAACCAAAGCACGACGCCAGCGATGATTAGAAGAAGAACTATTTGAATGAGGGGCATGATTCAAAAACTTCTTTCCTTGCGTATATTCGATTTGCGCGACTTAGCCCCCAATGGTTTCATGAGAAATCGAGAGAGGAAGCTGAAGGCCAGCCCAGCCCTCTTCTTAGCTTCCAATCCTCCTCTCCCTAGGTTCGATCATAAAATCCTCAGGGGGTGAAGACAATACACGCGATACAGTATCTAGGATTGGCATTGTCTGGTACAGAAGGAGAGGAGAGCGAAGCGGAGTTCCAAGATTCCGGGTGCGGGGAACAATTCTGAGTATCGATCCCTATATTCCTCGCGCTTGGCCAAACTAGTCCATGAGTTTTCGACATCATTTGGCTCAACAATCCACTAGCGGAGGATGGAATCGAACATCCAATCCTCGCCATTCTTCGCTGAGCGAGCTACCTTCTTAACCGTGCAACCTATTGAAAGGCCAAGGTTCCGCCTTGGCTCGCGCGGCTAATGGCTTCAATGAACTGCCCGCTATTTCCCCCCGGTTACGACCAGATTGTTTGCGACTGAAAAAACATTTGGCACACCGTTCGCATAGATACCCTCGGCGTTTTTATCCGCTTCGTTGTCTACATTGCCTTCAAGCGTCACGTGGCCGCCTTTGACGATGATGTGAATCGATTGAAGTGATCCGATCCCATAGCGCGAAAGAGTACCCTGCGAATAAATCGCCTGGTATTCGGCGCGCCGGATCTGGTCATCTATCGGAGACGGCGGTAGCACTTCGATCCGGTCATTGATCTTCTCAACGCCTTCAATGTGCTTGACCGCGTTTTCAGCGTCCGCTTTCACCGTAGGGTTGACAACGGCTCCAGTAAGGGTCACTTCGGTCCCGCTAACGCTATATTGGAGGATGTCAAAAACGGAGTACCACGGCACCATTGTCAATTCGTGCCGCACTTCCTTTTTCAAATAATCGTCGTTATATCTAGCCCCTCTAGGGGTCTGAGCTTCCTGGCTGGCGCCGGCCAGTGCACCTCCCAGAATGGGTTGGAGCAGCAGCATGAAAAGTACTGCCTTCGTGATTCGCATATTCATCTCCTCAAAAGAATTCAAAGTGCGAAGCCGTATTGAAGTTACGATTGACCATCAATTTAGACAATCGAGTAAGAGGGGTATTTGCCCAAGCGGAAAATTGTAGAAAGAGAAATTCGCGTTCTTCGCGCGCGGCTCATTCCCCTGCGGTCGTGAAGTCGAATGAACTGAAGGTAGATCATGCTCCTCCCGCATCGCGCGGAGAAGCATCTGCGCTACACGCACCAATGGGAAGGAGGGGGAAGGCAGCTCAGTACCTTCCCCCGTTTGGCAGGGGTCAATTATGCGCTCTTGAGGTAGGCGAAGCTTTTTCTAACAACGAAACAAGATGTTGACCCGAGGATGGAATCGCCGGCGAAGGGCCGAGCACGATTTCACTCGCACTAATCTTGCGGCCATAGAGCGCGTCGTTACCTTCTTCGTCGGGCCGTAAGGAGGCGCCTTCAAGGGAAACTCCCGCAAATAGCCCACGGGCGCGAGAGTAAGTAAGGATTTCCGCCCGCAAATATGCGTCCGTGTTTGCTTCCGCGGTGCGGCCTACCGGCCCAGCCGCTGCGGACACATCCCCCCCGAGTTTCACCTTGCTGTGCAAGAGGCTGTTTGCGCCGTGATCATTCATAATCAGCAATACAAAATCCGTAGCCTCCCCCCCGATCTGGAATCCAACACTTCCACCCTCTAAAACAAACATGGCAGGGGCTCCCCACGTTCCTGAAAGAGATTTTCCGCTTCGGCAAACCAGGGTTCCCCGACCATAGCTTCCGCCCACTATAAAGGCCGCTTTCAAGACGGAAGGAATGACGAGGACACACTTCGCCTTATCAAGGAGATCCTGAGGGACGTCGTCCGGGATGTTCAGAATCTCGCCCATGACGGTCCCGGAGTTCTGCAATCGTTCTTCCTGCTTCGCCCTCGCTTTATCATCTTTATCGGCCGCTGATACCGCCGTTGAAATCACCATAATCGCCATCAAAACTCGCAATACCATTCTCATTTTCAGTTCCTCCAAAGTTCAAAAGGTTTCTGCCTCAAATTAATTCAACAAACCTGAATGTTTTTGCATAAGTGAAAACATAAGGCTTATGTGAATGCCCAGCCGGGCTTTTTCTGCGTCCTCTCTGTCACGCTCTCCGAATTAGGCCTGCTAACAGTGAGGCCACAAAGAGAATCAAAAAGAGAAAGAACAAAATTCTGGCGATCCCGACTGAAGCCGCCGCAACTCCACCAAAACCAAATACTGCCGCTATGATCGAGACCACAAGAAAAATGAGCGTCCAACGCAACATGAGTGACCTCCTTATCCCGAATTCAATTTCCGGGTGCCACGCGTTTCCGGTACGCATCCATCGTGGCCTTTCTCCACGGAGCTAACAATCCAAGCTCTGGCGTATTTTGGAAGGCTGAAACACCTGACTTCCGATATCGCCGGCTTTTCTACTAGTTGCATGACTTACGCGGAGGCGCCACGAAACCTTACTGGCTGCGAAAATCGCCAATTTTCCGAGCATGACGATCACTCCCCAACATAGTGCCGCAAAGCAAAAGGCGATGGCGATGTACCAGAAGTGACTCAGCTCGCTTAAAACGACGATAACGATGAATGAAATGATTTCACAGCTGTAATCACGCTTCTTCGTTTCATCCGTTCTTTCGATCATCATGGCCTTTTGTCCTTGCAAGGATTGATCGGGCTCTTCATTAATCAGCTTGGGCCGCGATTCCTCTGACTCACGGACAGTTATGTAGGCATTGAGAATGAAGAAAGTTAGGACAATCAACAATCAACAGTTCCATGTAGTTCGGGCGAAGGTTTTACCGAGGGGCCGTGTTAAGTGGGGAATATTGAAGCGATTGTCCAAGCCAAGACAACCGTCCCCTCTTTGCGGCCATGCTATGACCCCGGGAAATTCTCACTACCTCAAACGCATTGACGGGATTAGCTCATAAACTGCCTTCCGTCATTACCACGTCGCGAAGCGCACGGCGAATTAATGGAGGTACTCCTGATTATGAATTCTTGCCACCCGTGATAAGAAGCGCGATCCCTCCCACGATAGCAATCCCGCCGAGAATTGGAGGCAATGGGATGGTCTTGTGCTCTTCTTTTGTCGCCTGGATTGGGCCGATATCTAGCACTTTCTTCTTCGTGGTGTAAGTGATCCCCTGGTACGTGAGGGCAATCACTCCGAGAACAATCAGCAAGATTCCGACGATGGAAGCGCCTTTCATTTTAGTCCTCCCAATTCAAGCTCTCTAGTTCATGAAACTTGTAAACAATTCTGAAAGCAAAGCGCCAGTTCTGAGACACCGGGATTACGACCCTTCGGGTCGCAGTTTATTGAACATTTTTTAGACTCTATTTTGATTCGTCAAAATACTCCAATTCTGGTATACCTCTGCGAACTTCGCTGTAGGCATGAAAAGGCCGCGGATACTAAGCTTGGAGTCGATACAGGTGGAGGGTTTAACACTACGCTCATGCTTTCTTCGCGGAACTTTGCCGTTGAGAAAAGGATCATAATTCCTGGCTACCAGGCTTGACCAAACAGATGGTGTCATGGGGAAATTGTTGCGAACATTCCCATCGACACCAGGACCATTACGACGGTGGCTACCCATCCGGCAACGTGCAAGGACGCTGGCAGCGTAAATCGTCCCATAACTTTAGGGTTTCTCGCCAGGAGCATCATGAAGGCCATCACGGGCCCCGCTACAACGCCATTGAGTACCGCCGAGAAAAAGAGCGCTTTAATCGGATTCAAATGTATGAAGTTGAGAAGAAGACCCGTGAATGTCGCGATGCCGATCGTCGCGTAGAACCCAACCGCACGCCGGGGTTTTTGTTCCAGACTCGCCGTCCATTGGAATACTTCGCTGACGGCATAGGCCGCGGATCCTGCAAGCACAGGAACCGCAAGCAACTCGGTGCCCACAATTCCCATAGCAAAAATGAAGGATGCGAATTTCCCGGCGAGGGGTTCTAACGCCCGGGCGGCTTGGTCAGCCGTCTGAATGTCCCGGATCCCATGAGAATACAGTGTAGACGCAGCCGTAAGGATGATGAAGTACGCCACAAGGTTTGAGAAAGCCATTCCTAGAAATGTGTCGAACCGAATCCTTTGAAGTTGCGCGGGCGCCTGTTTGGGGGCCTCCTTAAGCGGCTGTTCCCAGGGATTGAGGGTGACATCTTCAACCTCCTCGGAAGCTTGCCAGAAAAATAAGTAAGGGCTTATCGTCGTTCCCAGAATCGCGATGAGGGCCGTAAAGTATCCGCCGTGAAGTGAAAAACCTGGCAGGAGTGTTGCCCGAATCGCTTCCCATCGGGGCTCATGCAGGATGATTGCCGTGACCACATAAGAAAAAAGCGCCACCGTCAGCCATTTCAAATATTTCACGTAGCTTGTGTATGGAATCAGGATTTGCATAAGTAGGGAAACACTCCCCGCGACTATGACGAAGAGTGCCGGCGGTCCGGGAAATATGAGTCCCGCGGCTGCGCCCATCGCCCCGATGTCCGCTCCAATATTGAAAATATTCGCGATCAATAGAAGCGAGACGATGCCGTACAAGTAGGGTTTTGGGTAATGGCGGCGAATATTGCCGGCGATTCCGATGCCAGACACACGGCCAATACGCGCGCTGATTTCCTGTATGGCCGCCATCAAGGGAAAGGAAAAGACCGTGGTCCAAAGCATGCCGTAGCCGAATTGCGCGCCGACTTGCGAATAGGTCGCAATCCCACTGGGGTCGTCATCGGCCGCTCCGGTAATCAAGCCGGGACCGAGTTTCCAAAGAATCTCTTTCGTCCGTGATTGTTTGAGTTTCTTGATATGCGGGAGATCGGTCATCTTTGCTCCACTCCCGTTTGCTCTCGTAATCATCAGATGGTGTTTCACGCTAAACCTGCAAAAGCGAAATAGATATCGGGTCATGACAGTAGAAACGCGTAATGTTCCGTGAGAAAAGCGTTCGACCATCCAATCTTTTTTTGTTCCGATTTCTCGCCCGATACTCGAATCTTCCCGTGAGAGTCAATAGTCCACGGTATTTGTTTCGGCGCACCAATGTTGTCTGCTATTGGCAGACCGTGGTGCACGAGAACAACGCGGTTAAATTGAAATGGGTTCAACCAAACACGAGGTCCAAGGAGGCGGGCTATGAATTGGGATCAAGTCGAAGGGAAATGGAAGCAATACAAAGGTCAGGCAAAGGAAAAATGGGGAAAACTCACCGATGACGATTTAGATGTCATCGATGGAAGACGCCAACAGCTTGTTGGAAGAATTCAGGAACGCTACGGGATTGCCAAGGAAGTGGCAGAACACCAGGCGGACGAATTTGTCAAGACCTTGAAAGCCGAGGACCGGGAAGAGCAACGAGCGCATCGAGCCGGGCACCAATAATTGTAATAGCGTTGTGCTGATTGGGGCGAAGCGACTTTGCAAGGGCAGGGCGCTTCGCTCCCTCAACTTAACCCAAGGTGAATCATGGCTCGAACGAATCAACCGGCAAAGGCGGGAACCGTGACTTCGCGAGAAGATCTGATTCGATTCTTGAACCAAGACCTCGCTCGCGAATACCAGGCAATCATCTCTTACGTTGTTTACTCGCAGGTCCTCAAGGGCGCCGAATACATGAACGTTGCCGCCGAGCTTGAAAAGCACGCCCAGGAAGAGCTGAGCCATGCACTGATTATTGCCAAACAGATTGACTATCTTGGTGGAATGCCCGCTATCCATCCAAAGGAAGTGCGCACTTCGGAAAAAGCCAAGGAAATGCTGCGCTTTGACCTCGAGAATGAGACGGAGACAATTCGAAATTATCGCCAACGTGTTCGCCAATGTGATGCACTGGGCGAATATGCGATGGCGGAGCATATCCGTGAAATCCTGATGCAGGAGCAGGAGCATCAAATCGACTTGGCGACCGCCTTGGGCATCGATGTGCCTATTTCAAAGAGCGATTCATGATTCCTAAAGCAATTGGTCCGATCTCCGATCGTCCCTCACGTGCAATTCTCGCCCCAAGAGGCCATTTCACTGCCCATCCACGGGACAAATGGCCTCTCCTTCCTCCTCACTTGTTTAGAAGGCTTGTACCATGTTTGCGACCCTGGTCCCCACTGCGCTTTGATTGCCTGCTCCGACTCATGCGGGTTAGCGCCGGCGTCTCACTTGCTTTTTTCCGCTTTGACAATAGCCGCCAATTCCCTGGCATATATCTGGCGCGGCAAATACACAAAAGTTTGAGGCTAGTTACAAGAACCGCTGGATAGTGTGCTTCTACGCAAGGCACTACAGTCGAAGACGGCATGTGGATTTGCCGAACGGATACCTATGCAGCAGAGTGAGGAAACTAATCTTCACTTTCATTCTTAGGGGGAAATGATGAGACGAATTGCATTCTTAATTCTAGTTGCTGGCATGGGCTTTACACCCATCGCCCACGCTCAAAACCACGCCGAGGTCGGCGCATTTGTCGATTACTTCAAACTAGGGGAAACTGGGTCAAACTTTGTTGGGCTAGGCGGCAGAGCCGCTTTCAACGTCGCCCAGCACATACAAATCGAAGCGGAAATGTCATACGATTTCAACCGGGTTTTCACCGAAGGTTTTACGGATACGACAGGAGGGACAGTCACTTCGGCAAATTCCAACATTAGGGTGCTGCACGGCCTGTTCGGTCCAAAGATTCAGACGTCCGGGCCTGTCCGCGTGTTTGTAACGGTAAAAGGCGGATTTACAAATTTTCGTTTTGATCCAACCCCAGCCTCATTTTCCACATTTGTAAGTAGTGTGGATAACCTCAGAACGAACAACGTGGATGCAACCCTCTATCCGGGCGGCGGAGTCGAGGCATTCCGGGGTCCCATCGGCCTGCGGCTTGAAGTGGGAGACGAGATCATTTTCGTGAACGGGGCCCATAACAACTGGAAAGTTTCCTTCGGACCCCAATTTCGTTTCTAGTCCCGCAGGTGCCATCGGGGAATCAGGCCGGAGACGAGAGTTGTTGGGAAACTGCACGCCAGCGAGCATGGTCCACTTCTCTCGTTCTCACCCCTTTTCATGAATTGAAGTTCGATACGAACATTTGGCAACAATATTAAAGATCAAAGCGGGGGAGGGATCTGTCAAACGCTTGTCCGGCAATCCGAATTGCTGCAATGAAAGGAGGAGGACCAAATAGGGCGAAGATCTTTTTTTAAGAAATTGGGGGGCGGCGTTGGCAGCGGCGGCAGGCTGAGGTGGCAATCTCCAGATTTCAGCGCCAACAGGATCAGGAGAGAAACGTGGTTCCCGTCAGAAGACATACGATCGTGCTTTTCAGTATCGGGATTGCTGGTGTCGCCATGATCTGCGGCCTGATTGTTTTGGCCTTCGTCCTTCCGCCACTCTTGAAGCAGAACGTTGAAAACCAATTGAGTGAGTATTTTGCCAGCGACGTCCAGATGCAGGAAATCGAGGTATCGGTTTTCCCCCGTATTTCGTTGGTGGCGAGCGGAGTCTTGCTCCGCCAGAAGGGCCGCACTGACGTCCCGCCTTTGATACAAATCTCCAAACTCACTCTAGCCACAAACATCGGCGGAATCTTGCTCAAACCTAGGCGCATCTCGGTCGTGCATCTCGATGGGCTACAGATCCATGTCCCAACGAGGCCGCATGTGAGAGAGGAGAAAAAGCCGCCGATTGAACGCAAGAAGCCGAGTTCCGTGGTCATCGGCAAGGTCACTTTGGCCGACGCGACGATTGAGATGGCTCCAAACAAACCGGGTAGACTGCCGCTCACGCTCCAGATTCATTCCTTAGTGATGCATTCGTTTTCATTCGAAGTTCCTGCGCCCTTTGAAGCGGTGCTCACCAATCCAAAGCCCTTCGGGGAGATCGCTACTGACGGGCAATTCGGGCCTTGGGAGGCAGACGATCCGGCCGAAACACCCGTCTCCGGAGCATTTCACTTCTCACACGCGGATATGGCCACGATTCGGGGTCTCTCTGGCTTTCTTGACTCGAATGGAAAATACGCAGGCGTCCTCAGAGAGATTAGTGTGGAGGGCGACACGAACATACCTGACTTCGCGCTCATTTCGAGCAGGAAGCCTGTGCACCTGACGACTCACTACCTAGCCCTGGTGGATGGCACAAACGGAGACGCCGAATTGAAATCCGTACATGCCCATTTCCTGAATTCCTCGGTGGACGCCAGTGGCTTGATCGCTGGAGCGGTAGGCATGAAGGGTCGGCGCGTCACGCTCGACGCCCGGATCAACGACGCCCGGGTCGAGGACATGATCTACCTTGTGGCCAATATGGATAAACCAAGCATGACCGGTCCGATCACCATGCAAAGCAAAATTGATATTCCTCCTGGGGACAGTACTGTTCTGGACCGGCTTATGGTGGATGGACAATTCGGGGTACAGGGTGCTCACTTCACAGATTCCGGCACACAAGGCAAGATTGATGCGCTCAGCCGCGGAGGCCAAGGGCAGCTAAAAAACGAGAACATAGAGAACGTTCTCTCAAACCTGCGAGGCCATCTCGTCGTAAAGGATGGGCGAGCTACATTTTCAAAATTAACGTTCAAAGTAATAGGGGCCTCGGTTGAACTAAGCGGTTCCTACGATCTGAAAGGCCAGCAACTCGATTTCCACGGAAACCTTCTGCTCGATGGCAAGCTGTCGCAAATGACCAGCGGAGCGAAGTCGTTCTTTCTGAAACTCGCCGACCCATTTTTCAAGAAGAGTGGCGGAGGCACATCACTCCCGATTAAGATTACGGGCACTGGCTTGCATCCCTCATTCGCATTGGACTTGCATCAAAAGTCTGATGATCCCTAGGGAGGCGGCCCTTGCTCCCGGGCGCGTGCCGCCTTGGGATTTAAACTAAGGCTTTACGGCAAAGGGATTGTAGCCGCAGCGCTCTCGCCATGATGCTTCTCTGTTCGATGACGCTGAACCGAAATAAGCGGGCCATTCCCTCCAGACATGAAGGAGGCAATCTGAAGGTTGCGGGATAGGGGAGGGGAAAAAAGCCACATAATGGGACAGTCCGCCGCAGGAACTTTGTAACTGTGTAGACTGCGAGGAAGGAGGCCTCCCATGAAACTACACGTGATCGGTATTGATTTGGGCAAGACGGTTTTTCATTTGGTGGGACTGGATTCAACCGGCAGGGTGGCGATCCGAAAAAAATGTTCTCGCACGCAACTGCTGGCATTCCCCGCGAATTTAGAGGTGCAGCTGATTGGCATGGAGTCCTGCAGTGGATCGCACTTTTGGGGCCGGGCTGTGCGCGAGCAAGGGCACGAAGTGCGATTGATGGCAGCGCAATATGTCAAGCCTTACGTGCAGAGTAACAAGAGTGACTTCCTGGACGCGAAAGCGATCGCCGAGACGGTGGAACGTCCAAGGATGCGATTGGTGCCGATCAAGACGGAGGAGCAGTTAGATCTGCAAGCCCCGCATCGGGTATGGCCGTCGGAGATCAGTGGTCTCATCGCATCCACACTTCTGGCAAGCAGAATGTCGAAGCAGGATTTGGGCACAGGTCCGTTGGATCAGCAATCATGCCGATTGTTTCTTTGAACCTTCTGGCTTCTTAACGGAGTCAATGAGCGCCTGATATTCAGTGGACAGCCCTCGAATATTTGCCAGGAGTGATTCGTATTCGGGAGCATCTGACTTCGTTCGCCCGAGTTTCCCCGAAAAGTTGTTGGATTCGCTGTAGTTCCACGATTGCTACGTTGGGTTCCTTCACTTCGTGGCCTCGGACGAACAGAATCATAGCATTCCAGCGATGTGCTTCGTCTTTTTTCCTTCTACACAAGCCATCACCGTCTATAGACCTGGTTGCATTGCCCTCGCTTAAAGGCATCACGAAGTTCGATAGGTTAGCTGGTAACGCTGGTATACGGACGTGCTCTTGCAATTTGGACAGACTATGCTCTGGCCATCGTCTGGAAATTTTGGTTTTACCACAGAACCTGTGAAGGGATCAGGGTCGAATGATCCTTCGGAGATCTCACTGTGAGTGAAATCCTTGTCGCAATCAGGACAAGCCAATACCCAGCGTGCCATGGTACCCTCCAAGTCCATTCCTCGGAGCGGTGCGCTTGACCCCTGGGGAACTATCAACTCTTATACGCGTAAAAACTCTATTAACAAATAAGGTAAACTGTGTATATCGCTGCCATTAATTCTGAGCGGTCCAGCCAGAGTCAAAGGAACAACATAGATCGGAGTGGTTTGAAATCGATGAATATCGTCAGATCACGCCTACCAGAAAGACCAGCCTCTTTCGCTGAAAATGACTGAGCAGGACGGTTTGAGGCCAATGTCAAGAAATCCAACGGAAGCTATCTCGCATTGCTCGCGTGTTGACTTCTCTCCGATTCGGAAATCACGGTGATCGGTATTGTAATGGAGACTTTCGTTCCTTTAGAGTTCGATTGAACGTTCATAACGCCTTTAAGGTGCCGAACACGTTCTCGCATCCCAGAAATACCAACTCCCGAACGCTGAGTTTGAATCCCGGCCAGCTTTTCGGCTGGTATTCCTTTACCCTCGTCCTGAATTTCTAACGAAACGTTATTGCCATCGGTCGAAAGCCGGATCGTCGCCGTCTTGCTACTAGAATGGCGATGAATATTCGTTAGACACTCTTGCACGATCCGAAAAATCGCGACTTCCGTGTCGCCGGGTAGCCTACTGAAGTCCTTTGGAATAAGTAGCTCAATTTTCAGACCGCTACGTTCCGCCAACCCTTGGATGTACCATTGGATCGCTCCCGATAAACCATTTTCATCCAGCAGCGGAGGATGAAGCAAATACGACACCGTGCGGATCTCTTTGCTTAACTGCCTAACCATTTCGAGGCTCTCTTGAGCCGTCTTTCTAACCTGTGGTTTCACCGCATGTTGGGTAATGCTGGCAAGTTGCAACCCTAGCGCTACCAGGACTTGCCCGGCGCTGTCGTGAAGTTCACGGGCGATACGTCGTCGTTCATCATCTTGGGTTTGCTGTAATCGGCTCGACAATTCTCGAAGTTGGTCAGATTGTTGGAGGACTTCTTCGTTTCGTTGCTCAAGTTGATGAGTCCGAACGCCTACTTGGTTTTCGAGTCCGGCAGCAAGGGCACGCAGCCGCTCCTCACTGATTCGAAGCTCCTCTTGCGCTCGCTTTCGCTCCGTGATGTCGCGCGCAACCTTCGAGGCACCGACGATACGGCCGTTGCGGTCTCTCACAGGAGAAATCGTTAAAGAGATGTCCAACGCTATTCCATCTTTGCGCAAGCGAACAGTCTCAAAATGATCTACACGTTCTCCTCGCTTGAGACGATCAAGAATTGTTGCTTCCTCGTCTAGACGGTCGGGCGGAATTAACATTGTAATATGGCGGCCGATTGCCTCTTCCGCTGTATAGCCGAATATGCGCGCCGCGCCCGAATTCCAAGTGGTGATCGTGCCATCCAGATTCTTACTGATGATCGCGTCGTCCGAGGAATCCACGATAGCAGCAAGCGAACTCGCCGTCCGTTCCGCCTGCTTTCGTTCCGTGATGTCGTGAAAAAAGTTTACGACACCTACAATCGTGCCGTCTTTGTCTCGAATCGGATCAATATGCACCGAAACCGTAACTTGGCTTCCATCTGGCCTCGCGATGATGACTTCCTCGTCGTGTACCGAGGCACCCGTGTCTAACGCGAGGGCCACAGGAGTATCGCAGTGTGCCATGTAAGTGCCATCGGCGTGGTAGAGAGTGTGCGCCCCGCAGAAGCGTTCGTCCGTGTCTCCAATCACTGGCGTACGCCCCCAAAGTTCTGCCGCTCGTGAATTGAACCACACGATTACACCATCAGGCGCTCGGACTGCATATGCGGCCATTGGGAAAAGTTCAATTAGATAGGATTGGCTGCCTAAATTGAGAAGTGCGGACGAAACCGGAAGCCGCGTCGCCATGGGACGTTCCGCCGCGTGCTGACGGAGTGGATTCAAGTCTTTTTGCCCGGCCATGAAGGAACTGAGCCTGTCCGATCTCATCTATTCCTATCCTTTCCTGCTGGTAGAATCCACGTCCTACGCGGCGCAAGACAATTTATCAGCCATCTCATTTTGGAGTCCCACTTATTGGCCGTGCAAGAGGAGACTACAAACGCCCGAGAAACACCATACAATATTTACTGTAGAGTTGTAACTTGGTTTCGCCTTGGGTTCGCCGGCGCCGACAATCCATAGCAGCAATGTCACAGTAGCACGATTAAAGCAAATTTTGTATCTCGATACCCAAGACTCCGCTTCGCGAAGATCGCTACTACGAAATAACAGCCCCAATTATCTGGAAATTGAAAGTGTCATACATCAACCACTCGCCACAGGATGGACAAGGAAAGTTGTTCCGAAGTCGAACGGGAATCTCAGTGGGATGGATAGTCCTACCGCAAGCTGGACAGCATCGCGAAGTAGGTTCAACAGGAGTCAATGAGAGACAATTAGGCGCATTGTAGCTCATGACTTGTTTTGTAGGGCCCGCAATTCCTCACCCGTGTACACCGACGCCAAGTCCTTCCATGAGAAGGCCGGTTAGTGTCAAGTCGGTTTTCCTTTTTCTTACCAGTGAGTTTTGCGTTTGAGCCGGGCCGCCTCTGTCGCCATCCTTCCATCCGCACCCTTTGGTGAGCGATCTTCGCTCGGTGCCTGGTGGGTGTTCTCGTTTCAGTCCTTTAGGGCCTTCGGCCCGCGAAACCGCATGAAAAACAAGGGGATCGGGTTAAGCCCTCTGTACTCAGTCTTAGTTTTTTCGACCCAGTAGGTGTGCTACCTGATAATCGACCTCTGTTCCCACCGTTTCTGTGGGAGTTGGGCCCCAGGACTTAGTCGCAGTCACCTGGACTCGGCGGTTGAGCTCGGCTCTTCGTACCCAATTCTACGCCACGGTGCCTACCGCTTCGCAGTGCTAATCTTCTTCATAGCCGGTCTCCTTTCCATTGCGTCTTGAGCTCGTCAATCGTTGGGAGGGTATCGCATCCCGTCGGAGACCGGCCTTCTCATCCCATCTGATAAAGGTGCCAGCTCAACCTGTCGATGCAACACTTGCTCAGAGTCTTCTTGGAGGAGTCTACAAGGCTGATTTCGTTTGCGGGCGTCAATGTCAAACAAAACAAGGCTCTGTTTAGGTTCTGATTGTATACCGCCGTACAGATCAATTCTCGGGGGGAAGTATTGTCAGATCAACTGATCAGATGGGGTTGCATCGACCGGTTGAGCTGGCAGGGATTATCGGTAACTGGAAAACGCAAAGACTAGGCAGGCATCGCACGAACTAATCTTCCCACCGCTTCCGTCGATGATATTCGCCGCCGCTTAAGCCGCCGAGGTCAATCACAACCGCGATAATCAGAATCAGCAAATTAATGCCCGCTATAGGCTGCCGTGTATTCGTCATCCATGCGTATGCCAACGTTGTTAGAGGTAAAAACAGAAAACCGAGCAGAGGCAACAACAGGCCATGGTACGCTCGTTGCAGGTAATTCGAGGAAAGGAACAACAACACGAGTGCGATTCGAGGGAATGCTACAAGGCCGATCAGTACGAGACAAGGCACGATGTTCTCCTGGCGTATTGGACGAGTTCACGCAGCCCGGCGGCCGTTGAAGAGATGGACCACCAAGAAAATGACCGCAAGGATAAGCAGAAGGTGAATGAGCGCGGCTGCCACATGGAAGACGAGGAACGCCCCTATCCACGTGAAGAACAAGACTAACGCGAGGGCAAGAAATACAAACCTCATGAACAGACTCCCTTTTAGCCTGCCATAGTATCACGCTTCAGCGCGGGCGGTCCGGCGAGTCCATATTCCCGCTAGGCCCAGGGGCCACATTCCGATAGGCCGACTTCTCGGGAGTTGGCCAAGCAAGAATCCTATTCCGACCGTCTGACGCAGGTTTCAGCGATGGCTAACTCCGAGTGAACACGATGCGGGACTTGCAGGACTGTGGATTCCAAGTCACTTCGGCTTCCGAAAGTGGACCGGCCTTCGTATTGATCTGAACGTGAGCGGGGACCACGGCTTGAAAGATGCCGTTCATTGTAGAGCCGCTCGGTGGGTTCGGTGAAATCTGCGCATGTAGGGCCTTGATTGGGTTTCGTGATGATGGATTGCTGCCTTCACCTGCCGCCTCCGACAGGCGCAAGTGATCATCACTTGGCGTCCTTATTATTCTCGGCGCATAAATACTCTGCGATCTTCCAATCCGGCTTGAACTCGTAATCCATATGAACCGTCCAAGGTCGGCTAAACGTTTTGGGATCTTCGATCGTAAGACTGTATTCCAAAACTGCTCCGCGGCGGTGAAAGCGCTCCACTGTATGAAGTTCGTCACTGTGCGTCATTCCATGGAGATCCAACCAGCTCTTGTCATTGAAACCAATGGTGTCCACAACCAGGGTGTCACCTTCCCATTTCCCGACCGAGTTTCCAAGCCAAGTGGGATCCAGGTCCTTTGGATGTCCTTGCCCATCCGTATAAATCCATCTGACGGTGTTCATGAATTCATGAATCACGACCACTCGCCCTGGTGTTTGCAGGATCGCCATCGGATAGATGGGCGCAAGCATCAGCCCCGAAATGCCAGGAGGTAAACAGCGCGTTGATGGACTGTCGGCCTCGTTGGCGGACTTGTACCTTGCCTCTGCTTCCGGTAGAAACGGCACCACTGCCGCGCTGTTCGGTTTTCTCTTGTCCGGAGGATCCAGAAGGCTATCGTTGGGTCCACCAACTCGCCTGGGGGGTGTGGACATCCAAATCCCGCTTATGTCTGGTACGGATCCACCCACGTTAGCTCCTGGTGCTTTCGAAGGGTTCGAACTCTGCGCAAGCAACGCTGTAGTCAAACCGAATAGGCCGAGCAGGCAACAGGCACAGCAGCCGAGGCGACGACTCTTTGGGAAAAGTTCCTTCTTGTACGTTCCGCGTCCGGATGTGCGAATATCGCTCATTAAAATACCCTGCCATCCGCGGTCTGTATTTTCGTAAGCATCATCACCTTTGTTCCATCCTTAGCCGCATGGCCGCTTATCTTAACTTTATCGCCTGGCTTAAAGAGATGACTTGTCCAGCCACGCCGCGCTAACGTGCCGGGGGCGCCCGTCTCGCCACCCCACTCATCGATTTCGCCCTTGTCGTTTGTAACAGTCACGTAGAGCCATGAGTGGGGACTAGACCACTGAAAATCTTTGACTACGCCCTCTACGGTAACTTCATGCTGGAAATCGTAAGTTGCGGTCCCGTGATGTGCGAATGCGGAGGTCCATGCCAGCAATGAGACAAAGACGGCGATTAAAGAAACAAGTTTTTTGCCCTTCATTATGGTGTCCTCGCAAAGCCGTTACGGCTGATTCTCAGGGAAACCTCTACACAGGTACGCCTGGTTCAACTCCAGCCTGTGCCCCTTATGGCATAGTTTACGTTTGTGGGCCACCATTTGTTTCACCGTCTGGCTGGTTGGACGAGTACTAGCTGATTTTGAAGTTCGGGTCGCCGCAATCTCGTCTGGGGGTTGGCTCGCATCGCCGAACTACCGTAGTTTGGTGAACCGAGCCAATGCTCGGGTAGCCGAGCGTGATGACTCCCGAGAAACGGGATTATCGGAATGTGGGAATTTGGCCATTCCAGCTCGGGGCCACATCCCGAAAAGAGACTTTCCGCGTCAGTCCTCCGGAAGTTTGTCTTCGAGTTCGCTGGCTAACTTGTGTACGTCCGTTGTTTTACTAAATGACTGAACCTCTTGCTTGGAGGAGTCTACGTTCACGCCCCTGTGTTGGCAGAGTTTCTGCAACATCTGAAGCATTGTTGTCAGTTCCTGTTCAGAAAGCATGCCAACTTGAAGATCTAGATGCGAGCGCCGTTCTGACTGGCGGGCCATTCGACTTTGACTGATAAGCACAAAGATCGTCAAAAACACACTTTCGGAAGAGACGACGAGCGCTAGGACACCGAAAGGAAATGGATCAAACGCTTTGAGTCCCGGGATTAAATGGAGATTTGCCAAGGTCCATCCGAAAATCAGAAGCAATTGGGCCAGTAGGAATCCCACATTGCCAACCAGTTTTGTAATTATGTCACTAGCTAGCTCAGTGAGAGTCCTGCGATCAAGAGCG
>Ga0210384_10000635_pt1 | contig 53025 bp, 60 predicted proteins | sample IncBWH2MmetaG_FD_160574 | JGI IMG/M metagenome (GOLD analysis project Ga0210384, IMG submission 160574) | Forest soil microbial communities from Barre Woods Harvard Forest LTER site, Petersham, Massachusetts, United States - Inc-BW-H-2-M | ecosystem: Environmental > Terrestrial > Soil >...
GTAGAGAAGTTTCGTCTGCGGGCTCCACGCCTCGGGCGGCCAGTCTTTGCCGCCTCCAATGCTGGGGCAGAACTCTGCGCCCTGATGAGCCCCCGGTCGCTTGGACTCGTCGATCGTGGGTCGACCGGTCTTCGGGTCGATCGATGTAAAGACATTGTTATCGGAGAACGGGAAGGCATGTATGAACTTGAGGTGATCACGATCCAGAATCCAAAGGTAGCCGTTGCGACCCGCGTGGGTTGCGGTCTTCGTGAGCTTTCCATCGACTTCCGTGTCGATCAGGAGCGGTGCCGAGACCTCATCCCAGTCGAAGCTGTCGTGCGGAGTGTACTGGTGATAGCTCTTGATCTTTCCGGTATCTGGGTCGAGAGCAAGCGTCGAGTCTGTATACAGATTGTCTCCGGGCCGATCATCGCCGACCCAGGGCCCTGGATTCCCTGTCCCCCAGTACAGCGTGTCCGAGGCAGGATCATAGACTCCCGTGATCCAAGTCGAACCGCCGCCCCGTTTGTAGGTCTCGTCTTTCCAGGTGTCGCCACCCGGCTCGTCTGGCCCAGGCACGGTATAGGTTTTCCAGATCCGTTTTCCGGTGAGCGCATTGAACGCGCTTAAGGAGCCCCGAACGCCGAGCTCGCCACCGGAGTAGCCGGCGATGATTTTGCCGCGCACTGCAAGCGGCGCCAGGGTCGAGTAGCAACCCGTCTTGTAGTCATCGAACGGAACGTCCCAGACCACCTTGCCCGTCGCAGCGTTAAGAGCCACGAGCGCGCAATCGGTAGTCGCCATGTAGACGTAGTCACCGTAGAGCGCGACGCCACGGTTGGTCGGATGGAGTTGAAACAGGTTGTCCGGGTACTTCCGAGCGTACCGCCAGAGTTGGGTCCCTGTCTTGGCGTCAAACGCAATAATGTTGTTTTGAGGGGTCGTAATGAACATCCGGCCGTGATTCACGACTGCTGTCGTTTCATGTGCACCAAGGAGGTCAGTGCTCACCGACCAGGCGAGCGTCAGTTGGTGAATGTTGCTCGGCGTGAGTTGACTTAGCGGACTGTATCCCGAACCGTCATATGTCCGCCGATACATCAGCCAATCCCCCGCTGCAGGATGCTCAAGTCGTTCATCCGTCACCTTCGGGTACGGCGTCGCGGCACCAGTCGCGCCTTGCGGGAACGCGCTTTTTGTAGCGACGAGCATAAGAAGGGCCCAAAGCGACAGCCTGAGATACGACCTGAGTCGAAGCTTCATTTGGTGTTTTCCTTTCTCAACGAAACTGCGTAGATTCGAAATGGCAATGGGGGCGCTAAGTTCTTTTTTGAAGGATCGAAGAAGTAAGTAGCGTTGCCCTCACTAACCCACGCCGTCGCGCCGATCATCGCAACCGATGTTGGGGTAGAAAAGTTGCCTCGTATCGGAGTGACCGAGAATCTGTTGTCTTTGATCACGACGCGATCTAATGTTCCCGCCCCTTCCACCAAGAGGAAACTGTTGTTGCCGAGCTTTCGGAGCGCATCGGGAAACTTCAGTTGATAGTCACCCGAGAGTGCGGTGATGCGCCCTGCGGTTCCCGCTTTGACTTCCACCCGAAAGAGGCAGCCGGCCGCGTAGGTCGTAACGTAAAGATTGCCGTCGCTGCCGAAGGCGATGCCGTCGAGCCCTGCGCCGCCGCTTTTCGGCGGAGAAAACGCGGAATCTCGAGCGAATACTTCGAACGTTGCAGCACCGGGCGAGAGTTTTAGGATGGTTGGATTTGCGCTGTCCGTGACGTAGAGAGAGCCCTTCGCATCCTCAGCGATGTCATTGCAAAATGCGTGGGTCCCAGGCAACGAGACGCTGCGTTTTCCAGTCCCCGTTCTGAGATCAAAAGCCTTCAACGCGCTTCCGGTGTCGCTACCCGTCGCAGGTGCGCCCAAGGCGCTCAAGTCGTTCGAGCAAGCCCAGAGCGTGTTCGACGTTTCATCTGCGAACACTCCCAAAATCGAGCGCGAGCCTAACGCGCCTGGTTGAACAAAGATCGTATTTTCGTGGGTGTGCGGATTGATACGGACTATCCCACCATCTCCGATACGGCCCACATAGAGCGTCCCGTCCGACTTTGAGGTGATGCTTTCTGGAAAGGCTTTTGTCCCAGGGATGGGAATTGAATCGAGCTGCGGCGGCGCCGCCCAGGATGAAAAACCGAGGCCGAATATTAAAACAACCAACTCAACTGAACCCCGTAACGTCATTTGGTCGCGTTGTGGCCTTTCTAGCCCAGCAGATTCAACCTTTTGTGGTTTCCGAATACACTTGACTCAATGCGATGACGCTGTCCAACAGTTGGCACGTTGCGTCTTTCATACATTCTTGAAATTTGTGAGGCCTTGCTCAACGTTGGTCTCGAAATAACCTACCTTCCGCCAGATTTTTGTTTGCTTTCACTGAGGAGCTGCTGCTCCCAGGCATAGGCCACACCCGTGGCACCGCCATGCTCAATGAACAAACTGACGAGCTCCGGTAGAGTTTCCTCACGCGCCCAATCACGCTGCCATTCTCCTAACAGCCCTACCCACGTGAGCGGTACGATGCCGGCCTGAACCATTCTGCGCACCGCCATATCGTGCGCTTCTGGCGAGACGCCCCCAGAAGCATCTGTCACGATATAGACCTCAAACCCTTCCCCTTGGGCCTGGATTGCGGGCATAGCAAGACACATCTCCGTCCACAACGAGGCGAGAACCAACTTCTTACGTTTGGTAGCTTTGACGGCGTTCACCACGCGCTCGTCTTGCCATGTATTGATGAAGGTTCGATCGATGACTTCAGTGTTGGGAAAGACGTCCTGAATTCCATTGATGATCTTGCCGCCTCGCGCGCCGTTGACCGTTGTCAGGATCACAGGCACGCCAAAGGCTTTCGCTGCCTTCGCCAAGCCGATGACATTGTTGATGACCATCGTCGGTTCGTGACTATTGACATTCGCAAACTGAAACGGCTGATGGTCGATCAAAACCAAGACGCACTCTTCCGGCGTCAGGAGCGCATTCAGGCCTGTTTTCGAGGAACTCATCGTGTTTCTCCTTGCACGGTCGGACCTCGTGGGTACATCAGTTCAGCGCCAACGGCGATGACTGCGGTACCGCCTTCCCGCGAGACAACGCTCAGGCGGTGAAAGCGAATCTGACCTACGACGACAGGCTAATGTGGCGATGCGAATCCCTTCTTGTCACAAATCGCTATTCTTGGAACAAAATGGGCTGGGCGATTCAGATTATTTCTTTGGCGGATCGAGGAACGTGTAAATAGCGCCGATCTTGTCACCTTTGGTCACGAGCACGTCGCTGCCAGTAGTAACGGGTTCCGCTCCAGCGAGACCGAATCCCCAATTGAGCTTGCCAGCGCCTGGAATTGCGATGATTTCGCCCCGCTCCGTAAAGATGAAGTTCGGAAACTTCTTGTCGAGCGCATCGGCTGCAAGCGCAATACGTGCGTGCCCTTCATACCGGTCGTTGTGATCGACGAACACACCATCGTCAGCCCACAGTCTTGCGATGGCCTTATGACGCTTCCCGGCGTCGGGTTCGCTGAAGACTCCATATATGTTTCCGCGGAGCAATGTTTCGACTGTTTGTGCCATTTGAACGTCTCCCTCTCGTTGTTCGTGTATCAGCCCCGATACTGAGATCGGATTCATCGAAAGTGCCGTAGCGGCCAGGGCTGTCACAACGTCCCGCCTCGTTGGCCTGTATCGAGCATCAGGTGCGCCACTCGCCAGAGACATACGGTCATTTTTCCTGGCCATTGGCTGCGCTGGCTTTGGTCCAACCGTTGACGATGATGTGAATGCCTAATGATGTTGTCGCCATGAGAATGAAACTCCTTCAAGACCTGTTGACGTGCGTTGAACGACGCTGCGAGGGTCGCAATCGCCTATACCTGCGCCGCCCCGCCGTCCACGAAAAGCTCGATTCCATTCACAAAGCTCGCGTCCTCAGAAGCGAGGAAGCTAGCCACTTTCGCGACTTCGTCCGGTTGTCCTAAGCGCCCGAGAGGTATTTGAGCAGCAAATGCGGCGTACATTCCTCGGCGCGTGTCGTCGCCCGAGGCTAGTCCCGCAAGTCCGGGCGTTTCGATCGGCCCTGGACTAATGACATTGACCCGTATCTTTCGCTCCTTGAGGTCGGTCGCCCAAGTCCGCGCAAAAGATCGAATGGCTGCTTTGGTTGCTGCGTAAACCCCGAAAGCAGCGACTCCCTCGCTCCCTGCTGTTGACCCGATCAGAATGATTGTGGAGCCGTCAGGCATTAGTGGAAGTGCCTTTTGAACCGTGAACAGAGTTCCTTTCACGTTGGCATCAAAGGTCTGGTCAAAGTGTTCTTCACTGATGGCTCCAAGGGGCGCGAAGGTCCCGCTCCCAGCGTTGGCAACCAGTATGTCCAGCCGACCTGTTTTCTGACCGATTTGCTGATAGACCCTGGTGAGTTCGACGAGGTTTGCTACGTCAGCCTGAAGTGCAGCCGGCTCTGGCGCGATCAACTTCGCAGCTTTGTCGAGCTCGCGCTTTCGCCGTCCGGTAATGAAAACAAACGCGCCTTCGCGTGCGAAATGTTGGGCAATCGCGAGTCCAATTCCAGAGCTACCGCCCGTAACAAGCGCGATCTTGCCGTCAAACTTTCTAGGCATTCTCGGCCTCCTGAGGAACCTTTCTAGAACCAACAACCTGTTCTTGAGCATCCATCAGAGGTGTCTCCGTCTTCTTGTCTCTTTCGTGCATCCTTGTTCCAATTTCGCCCCCGTACTGATATAGGCCGGAAAATGCTGGCCAAGCACGACGCCAGGGATTTAATCTAAAATGTGGCGTCGTTAGCTATTTCTGATTTTTGTCTCAGGAGGTATTAGCGATATTGAATAGACCGGAACCATTTGATTTTCGTTCACCACACGGCATCAGGAGTTTCGAGCATCGGTCGCGATGCTGGAACGACATTACGGTTCGTCATGTCGTTCAGCATCTGAATCCAGGGCGGGTGTGGCACGACATCTCGTCTAAACAGACGACCGTCGCAATCGTCCTGGAACAGGTCGGCGGGTACTGCGAGGCCAGGCTAAACGTGAATCGGCCAACGCCTCGGGACCGCTACGATGCCGGACATACCGTATTCGTTCCGGCCGATGTGACGATTTGGGGTTATTCCGACAACATCAAGTCGACGACTGATCTTCGACTCCATTTCGATCTGGATGCCCTGCCCAATATCCTGGGAGATGATCTGAATTACTCCAAAGCGGCCGATCCCTTGCTCATGCTTTATGACCAGAGGGTTATGCACTGCGCATCGTTGCTCGCCGAGGAGTGCATCAGCGATCTTCCAGAGAATCCGATGTACGGAGAGAGTCTCACGATGGCTCTCATGGCCGCTCTATTCGCCTCGCAGGCAGCCTCGATTCGATCTGCCGATAGCGGGCTTGCGCGGTGGCAATTGAAAAGGGTATTGGAGTTTCTTGAAACGCATCTTGCAAAGGATATTGGCCTTCACGAGCTCGCCAAACTAGTCGGTCTGTCCCAATCCCAATTCGCTCGGGCTTTTAAGGTTTCGACGGGACTTCCACCCTATCAATGGTGCCTTCAGAATCGAGTGAAGAGAGCGCAGGAATTGCTGCTTGACGGCAGGGACTCTCTGGCCGACATCGCCATCCAAAACGGCTTTGCCGATCAAAGCCACTTCACTAAAACGTTTCGTCGTGTAACGGGTACAACCCCGGCGAATTGGAAACGAGTCCATCGGAGCTAAGGCCGATAATCCGGCTCTGTGCGGTCAAAATCCGACTCAGCAAGGGATCACCGGAGGTCACCGAGATTCCCCAGAAGTCCTCATCTGGGAAGTTTTCACAGCTGGCGATGACCGACTTACCGACAGTCAGTCGCGTTTTCCAGCGAGTCGGTCCACCGCCATCAACAGCGTGCTGGTCAATGGAATGCGCTGCTATTGTGATAGGCCTCTGCGTCTCCAACAGGACAAAAGCGGAGTTGCGGGGATCGGGCGGTAGCACTTCGGGAAGAGGCTCTAGTTTCTCCATACTCTTTGACCTAGCCAAGAATTATAATCGATAGCGTAGGCGAACAAATGACGAATATTACTATCTCGAGATGGACGAGGGCCGGAAGCGCGAGCTCGCATCATGGCAGCGATCCCCGCCAGCGCACTAATAGTCACGTATGGTTGTGCTTTTACTTGGGCTGCGGTCCTCCAAACAGATCATCGGTGGTCTGCATGTGCATCAATGACACAGGATCCGTACGCAAACGGAGACTCGGGTAATAGCAGTTGAAGTAGCTCGAACCAGCTGTAGAGATGCTGGTAGTCGTCCCCCTTCAGCCGCGTTGCGCTTTGTTCACCCATGGTCGGGTGATTATCGCGCATCCCGGGGCAATTCGGGAATCCAGGAGGTTAGGCGATGTCAATCGCGCATTTGGCCTCGATTCCTAAAACTTGAATACTAGGCTCAAGCGGTCGCTAAGACCTGCAGCAGCCTTCAGGCAAGAAGCGTGCCATCAATCCACTTTTTGAGGTCAGGCCACCACGTGTTGTCCACGTCCTCGTCTTCCGGCAGGGCATGCTTGCGGTCTTCACGAAGCCGCCGGTCGCTAGGGATCTCTGCTAACGGGCCCCAATATGGCTGTACGGATACGGCCTTCGGCACAAGCGGATTTTCCGCGAGAATGTCAACATTGCCATCGATGAGTTCCTCTCCCACGCGAACCCACGCGTGTCGCCAGCGCCAAATTTCATCGCCCTTCGGATCATAGTAGATGCCAATGCCTACCACTGCACGCGATGGAAACTCGAGATGCGTCAGTCCGCGATTCAACAGGTCCGCAAACTGCAGGCACATGTCCGAGCGACCAACCACGTTCTCATCGACCAGCGCGGCCACCTTGTCTAACAACTCTTCTCTGACGTCCTTCGTCAACATGCTTGACTTATCCACGAGCACCGTCGATGGGAATGTCCTCTCGCCAGCCTCTTTCTGCCGTCGAATCTCTGCAGCAATCGGCTTGAGCTCAGGGCACCGCTCGAGGTATTGACCGGCCGTCATGTAAAGCGCGGGCGATATTTCACGCATCATGTTCCCGGCTAGATATGGTCATAGGTTTCGGCGAACGTCCTGATGTTGGCATCTTCCTCTGGTCGACTGAAATTCTGCTGAACTGACCATCCTCACGCCAGATAATACAGGGCATAACCGCTCTATGGTTATCTGGCACCCTTTGGCTATTGTGCAGGCAAAGTCAACCTACGTATGATTCCCTCTTGCTCGCGTAAAATGGACTGACTCGCTTCGAGGGGGAGCGAGGCGCTCCGACTTAAGGAGAGGACTATGCGATCCAATCACCCCTCGTGCCGCTTTGTCTACACCCTTGTTCTGGCGTTTGTCCTTCTTTCCCAACAGGTAGTTTCCCAAACTCAATCCCCTTCTCCGCTGAACCCGAACACCGCCACAGCGAGCAGCACTAAGCCAAACCAAGGCAAGGCGAATTGCACCAACAATGGCACTTATGGGAACAATAAAGGTCAGACTGTTCAAAGGCCCGAGAACTGCTCCGCGCCGCCACAAGGCGCAACCGCGCATTGCCGCGATGGAACCTACAGCTTCAGCAGGAGCCGACGAGGCACGTGCTCACATCACGGAGGCGTGGGCAAGTGGCTCTGAGGTTCACAATGACAAGTGATTACGCGGATCAATCATGTCGGACAGCCACTCGTGTTCGCCAGCTCGGTAGTCGATCTACACCTGTCAACACCAGTCAGCGGGACGGAATAGTCTCTTCCACTCGCCCCCACGAGGTACATTCATGGCCAACGATCTTGGGCTTCTGAGACCATACAGGTCATTTATCCTGGCGAAAATACGGGACCCGTTTGACCCAGACGGAATGACGGATCATGTGCTTGAGGACATTGCAGGGATGTTAAGACTCGGCGATGCGGCTCGTCGACAAATCATTACCCGCGCGCCGGCGCAGCAAGACGAGGAGCTGGAAGTCGGATACATCCACTTCCGGGAAGTCCAGTCTGTAACCTGGACCGCTAATCCTTCAATCGCTGACACTATCAATCACCTGGTAGTGATATGCAGACGAAATCGTCATGTCGCGGTTTGCGTTACCGACGCATCTCTCAGGTCTTCCATTGCCCGGCGGTTCGATCGGGGGGACTCAGCGGGGCTTGGCGCGTTGCAGTCAATCAGCCCGGGATTAATAAATGCCGCTTTCGTGCGGGGGAAGGCGCGGACCCTGTGGTTGTCTGCAACTCATCGTCGCACGACTGTTAAAGCGGATAGCAAGGTCTTATCAGGAATTGACCTTCGTGACGCGTTGAGTCCGGTGGAGGATCAGAGCTACTACTTTACAGCCGCTCGTTGTGGAGTTGACATCCAGGAGATTACGAGCTCAGTTGGCAGTGCACCGAGAAGCTCCAAGGTCTGGGTGGGGTCATCCGAGGCCTGGCGCGAATTTCGAGACACCGTGACAGCTCTGCTGAAACGGCTAGAGCAGACAAAAAGACCCGAGCCGAGTCCCCTGCCCATCATCGCCGTCACCTCGATCGATTCTCACAAGGTAAAAGGGGCCTTTGACTTGGCAATCGTGCCGCCAGAATTGGCGACCGAAGAACCATTGCAGGACGCTGAAATTCGCATGAAGCTAGAGCGATGGTCTTACGGCGCGGATTTCGAAATCCTAGACACTAAAGGACCCAACGTTCTCGCAAAAGTCTCCCTCAATGGCAAACCGATTGGCAAGATTGAATTTGAGATCGACGTCAGCAACCCAGAGCGTGTCACGTGGCGTGTTCGGGGAGATCCTGATGATGAGGATGTCCGAGAAATGCACGATGAGGCACTTGAAGTGTGCCGAAACCATGAGTGGCTCAAAGTCTGGTACGACTCCGGCCATGCTCTAAGTAATCGCGCAATATTTGAGATTCGCTATCGCGACATGCCTTTTAGGGGCTTCGAGTGGGGAGATTTCGAGGGTATCGATGTAACACGAGAAAAGCCAGAACCGATAGCAGAAATTGGGGAACAAGACTCGCTCTTCTGCTGGATAAAGAGGCATTGGCCAATCAGCGGCAATCGACGTGCGCTGCCGGCCGGGTGGCTGGCTTGCGACGATGGCGCGATGGAAATCGCTGATTTCATTCACTTGGACGACCGAGCTGTACCTCCCCTTCTCTCTCTCATTCACGTGAAAGCGGCCGGGAGCAATCGGCCAAGCCGAGGAATCTCAGTCTCCAAGTTCGAGGTTGTGACGGGACAAGCTGTCAAGAACCTTCGTTCTCTCGACAGACAACTCCTTGACCAGGGGATGGCTGAAGGTATTGGTAGAAAGGTAGGTGCCCTCGTTTGGCATGATCGCAGGGCTGCAACGAGACAGGAAATGCTGCGCGCCATCGCTGCTGCGGGAGCCGATTACGAGAGACGAGTTGTAGTCGTCCAGCCACAATTACAAAAGACTGCCTATGAACACGCCCGTCAACACCCTCGGTCAAGAGATGCTGCACGGCTACGTCAGCTCGATGCGTTGCTTCTTGGCGCAGAATCCGCCGTTCACGGGGCGGGGTCTGTGCTTGTTGTCATTGGCGAACGCTAGATTGATTTGTTAGTGCCATGGGGTATTTAGAACCTCGCGAGAATGAAGGGGAATCTTGCGGAGGTAAATTCGGCGCGCCGCTTTACACCTAAAACAGACTCGGCCTAGACGCGGTGCCCAGCAACGACGTATTCATGTTCACCAGCGTGTGTGTACCTTCTTGGCCGCCGAAGGCGAAGAGCAGGTATACCTGCGGAAATCCTCCCGCCCGCAGCGTCAAGCCGGCCGCGTAGCTATGGACCCAGTGGTTGCTCCCCAGGTCGCCACGCGTCAACGCAACCTTCCCCTGGTCAGCCCGGAAAGTAAATCCCAAAGGCAACCTGCCAATGGAATGTTCCAGTTTCTCTTGAAACAGGAGAGTGTTCGGTGCTCGGAATCGGTAGTCCTGATAACTGCTGAGGGCGCTGTTCCCGTTGATGTCCGCGCCGCCCAGCGTAGGTTGGAAATAAAACGGCACCGTGTCGCCTCCCGGTGTCAATGAAAGTGAGGTGAAGGCGCGTAGTCCCAGGCTGCCCTCCAGGTTTCGGCTGGTCACTCTTGGACAACGCGGATGCTCCACTGTAGGATCGATCAGGCAGTTATTGGGGTCGTTCGTATCTCGCGGCACACGCAAATTCGTGTGGTAGAGCGAGATCTCCTGGTAAAGATCAACAGTCAACCTCTGAAATGAAAAGCCTGAGCCAGAAACATCTATAAATGGCCTGTAAGCAAGGTCGTAATTGAAGTGCAAGACACCTTTGGGGGTCGATGGTCTCATTCTCACGCCCGCCCCCAGCTGCAAAAAGAAAGGCTGGTTGTTCAGGCCGGGCGCTGTCAGTGCGTTGTAGACAAGTTCAATCGTTGGCGACGGCTGGCCATTGCTCGGTCGAATGTCCACCGCGCGTCCGTTGACTTCGCCGTAGACACCCACGTTCAATCGCTCATAAACCGGGCGAATGAGATTGCCTCCCACAATGTGCTCCGTCATGCCAAAAAATGATCGGCCGGCGGTCGTCGTCAGCGGCCCTTCGCCGAAGAAAGTGAGCTTGTTGAGAGAAATGGACTGCGCATACAAATTAAAAACCGGCTGTTCGGTGCAAACCGGGAAGTCAGTAGCCTCGGCGCTTCCGGTCCCAAACACCGGAGTTGCTGGTTTCAAGTGCGTATCGACGAACTTTACGAAAAAACCCGCGCGCCACGAACCGTTGTTGGACCCTATGGCGTCTGCGCTCCACGAGGTACTCCAATCATCGCTGTCCTTGTGACCCACGTAGGCCAAGCCCGCTCCAAAACCATTTTGCGGGGCGATGCTTCCCATCGCGATATGCAGCGGCTGTCCCGTGAACAGCACCTCTGCACAGCCCATGATGTGCTTGAACGGGCAGTTCTTTTTGAGTTTACCGACTTCGTCTGGCGGGTCCTGCTGCTCAACGTTCGTCGTTGTGCTTTGCTGGGCCCAGAGCGTTCCGCCCAAAAACAAGAACAAAAACATGAATCGAAGCACGGACTTCTCCTTACTTACTTAAGCGCTTTGCGCTTTATTGCGGTTGTTTTCTTTCTTTTCGATTGATTCTTGTTACCCATCTTGCCTGACTTGCCCGCATTCTTCGCTGGCTTCTTTCTTTTCTTCTTGGACTTACTGCCGCTACTTGCCTTGCCATACGGATGCAACAGGCGTGTGACCTTCTGTATGTACTCGCTAGCCTGGCGCTCTGTAAGGAGGTGATTGATGTTGATGTTCGTACGGGCTTTGGGCGGCACTACCAGGTTTTCTGCATGGTGCAGATGCAGCAGTTGCGTACGGATCAGGCTCGAAATCGGCCGGTCATGGTTGTAGGCTTCTTTTTCGTCAAACTTGAGAACGTCGACCGTTGGGGCATCCTTTAGGGCCATAAATTGCCTTTCATCACATCTTGAAAAACACACAGTCTTTGTCGGGACGCAGGTCATCGCCCAGGAGGTCAAGGAAGGTCCCTGCGCCTTTCTCGCGATCGGTGCCTATGTCATTTCCTCCCAGAAATTGCTTGGTCACGGTCGCTGGAATCGATGCATGTTCGAAAATTCGCTGGTTGGGTGGATCTTCGGTTCCTGGCACCAGTGTCCCTCTCGGAATGTAGGGAGAAACCAGAATTGCCGGCACGCGAATACCCAGCCGGTCAAACTTAAATTCCAGGCCCGGGACTCCGGTCGCTGCCTCAGCCGCGGTAAAGCCGTCGGCTGTACAGTCGGGCGGAACAACGTGATCGTAGAGTCCACCGTGCTCGTCATAAACAATCAGCAAGGCCGTACTCTCCCACAGATCGGGAATGATGCGGATTTGGTTGTAGACGCTGGCAATGAACTTGTCGCCCGCCAGTACATGGTGATCCGGATGTTGATCGTTGGCTAGCAGTTGTCCGCCACCTGGCCCGGGATGGTCCGAGTAGTTCGGCTCGATAAAGCTGTACTCTGGCAGATCGCCGGATTTGCAGTCGGCAGCGAACTGATCAAACGTCGCAAAAAAGCTCTGGTCCTTGATTAGGTTCACGATTTCCATGGTCGAGCTCGGTTCGTCGAAGTAGTAAAGTTTAGCGTTGTGGCCGCCATCCCTGAGCCGCTCGTAAATGGTCGGGATCTTTTGGCGGTCCGCATCAGTCACCAGGAACATATTCATGTCCACGTTGCCAAACGACGTTCCGTAATGAGCAAAGGCCCGATTGCAAATAGTAGGGCCAGGAATCGAAGAAAACCACCCGTTGAAGAGCGCATACTCTGTCGCCAGTGTAGTGAGTACAGGGATTTTCTCCGGCGCGAAGTAGTTCATGATCGCGTGTGACCCTTGTGTGCCGGTTCCCTGCGTCGCGTAACTCTTCACAAATCCCTGCATGTTCGCCACGCGTCCGGGCCCCGGCGGCGCGCCGCCGTAGATCTGCAGGTCGACGCCCGGAAAGTGATGATCCGGATCGTGCGCTAGCTGCCCGCGGTAAATGGCATTGGGAGCTACAGTGACGATATTTCCGTCGGTATCTGGATTTGACTCGTTGCCGTTCAGGCCGGCGATCTTGGGAAATTTCTTCTTCAATCCGCCCAGCATGTGATCGAAAGAGCGATTTTCCATCATCAGCACAACGATGTGTCTCAAATTGTCTAACCCTATTGACATAGGTTCTCTTCCTTTCCCAGCATGCGTCGCTAGGTTTGTACTCGAGCGCTTGTTGAATATTCACGACACCAATCTATATGGCCGCGGCGAAGATAAAAGTGGCTTCGGCAGCCTTCGCTGCGCCATACAGACGGCATCAGAGTCGGAAAACCGTCTGGATGCTCTTGGACGCTCCAATTCGGACGCACTTTCTTCAGTAGATTCAGCTCGATCAAATCCCCACAACCGCAGGGGCACAGCATAGCTGCAGCCCACAGATAGCCATTTTCTCCAGCCAAATAGAGTTTCGACGGCTCAAAAGAATCCGGAAATTCATCGACATGCACATAGCGGTACGGCTTGGGTTTGTTGCGTTCTTTTTTACTCCACCAACGGATGGGGAGTGAAACTATACTCCGCCCTGACCGCCACAACGAATCAAGCCAATTCACTGCACTACCTCAACCTCGCTGAGCTCGGGCATTGATAGCAACGGACATACATCACCTTTCCCGATATGGCGGAAAAATGCGCCGGAAGGGGGCTCCTCAGCTTCTTGGTAGGTGACGCCTTGAATAAAACTAGTCCTAACGGTTGCGAAGGCGCTGTTATCGTCCAGTCGGTATGGGTGAAGGCGCGCGAGGAATTCGTTCACTGCTGTACTGGCGATTTGAGTGTTGATGCTGATCACCGCGGGGCGGTCTTCAGCGACGCCGCGGATGTAGCCTGCCTTGACCTGTTCCCGATATGCCTTAGGGTCCGTTCGCCGGAGGCCTGCTGCCCGTAGCTGTTCATAGTCGTAGACATTTCGATCTTGTAGCGTTGAGCCGTCCGGTCGAACGTAGAACACGGCCCCGCTGGCTTCGTTTATTCCTCCATGTCCATCGGCCTCCAGCCGGATGCCGACATCGAAGTACGGCAAGACGTAGAAAGCCGCAAGGCGATTTAGGAGGTGCCGTCCTTCAACACCGTCCATGCAGCCAAACACAACATCGCATTCCGCGACCGCTTTCACTGCCCTGGTAGTAGCAAGATTTTCGGGAATGATTTCAACGTCAGTCCCAAATCCCATCGCTGCAATCGCACGCGCCATCGCTTCCACTTTCGGGCGCTTTAGGTATGCGTCCTCCCGCGTCGCGTTCACGATTCTGTTTAAATTCTTTTCCTCGATGCGGTCGGGATCAACAAGGACGAGCCTCCCTACTCCCAGACGCGCAACCTGTTCGATGAGTGGACTTCCGGTCCCCGAACAACCAATGATCGCTACCGCCATCTCCCGTAATCTTAGCGTTGTTCCCGAACCAAAAAGCTGCGCGTGTCTTTGCGTAAAGGAGGGGAGCTTTCCACTCCCGTCCGGAATCCAGAACCGCAGGTCATTTCCAGGCACGAGGATGGAGTCAAGCGGCTGAAACCTACCGTCACGGAGAATTGCGCGTCCAAACATGCTCCCACCTGGAAGCATCACGGCGCTCGCATGCGGATACTTGCTGTCGGTCCACCCGAAAACCGAGTTGAACAGGTCGCTATCTGATTCATCATCGACCGAGGAGAACTGTGGATAGCCGCCGGGATGGCTGTGGACTTTCAGAACTGCCAAATCATACTTGGCGGCTTCTTCCAGAAGGGGAATCAGTCGCTCCGTGGACCAGGTGACTCTGTCAGGTGTGCGAATCTTGCACTCATCGTACGGAATAGGCACCACTGTTCGTACTGTTAAGCAATGGTGCGAATTGCTTCTGCGTCGTCCGCAAATAACAACCGCTACCGCCTCCAACCCGTCTCCGGGCAGCAAATGGTGCTGGAGCTTGGCGTGGTCCGTTTCCGTCAGTCTGAGCTTGATCTGCATTACATAGTCCCCGTCAACCCCTCAGCTCTTTCTGCAGCCAGTCGTCCACTTGGAGCATGTGTGTGCAGATGTTGTCGATACCTGAGCGCCATTCGCCAGGCCGCCGGTGCCGTGACCACTGTTGGTACCGCTTTCCATCGATCTGACACAGCGTGAGTTGCCTGATAGCGCGCCCGTTATTCAACGCGAGAGCCGGGTAGAAATAGACCATGTCGATTTGATCGTCCGGGTAGGACGGCAAGATTCTCATCGCTGCAGACGCGGTGCGGAGGTTGTACCCGTCCGGGATCGCAAAATCCGGAATGATCACCCACTTCGTATTGTTCTCGATGATGGCCTCCCAGTACGTACTTCGGGCTGTGAGACAGGTTTCGTCCTCTTCAGCGAGTTGGAATTGGTGCCGCATCAGCCCTCCGTAGGTTCCTTGGATAACGTCTGAAATCTCTCCACCTCGCAGCGGTGAAACTCGACCCGTTGGTCAGGACCGATCGGCTCTACTCTTCCGCCGCGAAATTTCTCGGATAGGAGGTACTTGTCCGGCGTCTTGCCCACGAGTGCCAGAATCTCTCTGCCGGTCATTGAGTGCACGTGGACAGTAAACTTTTCCTTGTCGATCCGGATGCGATAGCTCTTAGCCTTGCACGGCTTCGTTCCAGCTTTGACCCACTCCTCTAGGTCAATCAGTTCCTCAAGGATTTCCTCCTCAAGCTCGGTGATCTTTTCCGCTTCGCTTTCGTGTTGCTTCTGTTGCTCGTTCACATTGCCCTCCATTCAGAATGCGTTTTGTCAATCGCAGCCGATTACGTTCTTACCGGAATTCGACCACCGACTTCAGCGGCCCCAAAATCGCAGAACAGCGCTGGAGAATATTGTTGCAATTCAAAGGATAGCTAAATTTAATGTAATTGTCAATCATTTATTATATATATTCAACTTGACATTTTAGCTATATTTGCTATATTTAGTACGCAACGAAGGGGATTCCGACATGATCACAAATGCCAAGAAGACGATGACTTTGAATCTCACAGAAGCAGAGATGAAGGCGCTTGACGATCTTTCGGCCAAGAAGGATTTGAGCAAGACCGCAGTTCTCCGACAGGCTCTGCGTCTCTATCAGATGATTGAGCATAGGCTCTCACTCGGGGAAAAGCTGTACTTCGAGCATGAGTTAAGCAAGCAGAAAGCTGAGCTCATGGTGCTATGAGTGATCAATCCAAGGTCTATCTCAAGGATCGTCGCACTGGGCAACTCGTCGAGGCCATCTTGATAGACGGGGTATCGAAAAACGAAATTGACACTGCGGATGCCGATTGGCGTAAGGCTTTCAATGAAGCGTTGGCCGTTCTTGAGAAGGCGGGAGTGCCAAAGTCGCAGTGGCCGCAACACAGTCATTGGAACTGGCGCAAGAAATACGAAGTGACAGCAGACCAATTGGCATATCGAATCCTCGGGGTTGAGTGCCAAAAACAAATGCAAGGCCTGATGCTAATTGCAACCGCAGGGCACTATTGCCGTATTTCTTCCCAGAAAGAAAAGCACCTGGTGTACGTGCATTTTATTGCGACTGCACCTTGGAACTCGCCAATAGTATTCAAAGAACCGACATATGCGCTCGTCGGTCGAATTTTGATAGCGGCGGCTATTCAGATTAGCCAAGCAGAGGAATTTGCAGGACGCATGGGTCTTCACTCGTTGCCTCAATCGGAGAGTTGGTACCGAGAGAACTGCGGGATGACCGACCTGGGGCCAGATCCCAATGACCGGAGTAAGCTCAGGTATTTCGAAATGACAGCGGAGCAAGCAAACAAGTTTCTAGAATAGGAGGCATGCAATGAACTTTAATATCAGCAAAGAATGGCTGCTCAGGCATGCCGAAAAAGACGACAAAGTTGAGATTTCGGCAGGTCGGCTAGATCTTGAGGATCTGATAGCACATAAGAGGGCACTAGGAGCCTCTAACGAACCGACGGAGGCTCCAGTACCTGCTTTTGGGAAGCTAATCAATCTGTGTAGACGAAGTAAGGGATTGAGTATGGAACAGCTTGCAGAAAGGGCCCGAGTCGATTTATCGGAATTGATCAACATCGAACACGATTTACGTTATCGACCCGAGCCGCGCACGGTGTACCAACTTTCCGGTGTGCTTGATCTTCCGAACGAGAAATTGCTGCAACTATCCGGAAATATGGTCATCAGAGACATCCGATTTGAGCAGTCCGCCGTAAAGTTTGCCGCACGATCTGAATCGGTTGATAAGCTCAGCCGGGAAGAACACCGTGCTCTGGAGGAATTCGTCAAGTATCTAAGTGAGCAGAAGTAGTCTACATCTGTGCAGAACATCATCTTAAGGGATGTAACGGCCCAAGACATTGATGCTCAAGTCACCAAAGTCCTTAGGGGCCTCGGGAATCCGGAGCCGCCTCTTAGGCTAGACGAGGTGCGTGAGCTTCTACGGCTTGACCGGCATTATTATTCGTCCACCGATGATGGAGTTCTTCGTGAGGTTGTCAGTCGCCTCATGGTTGCTGGAAAGCAGGTGATGGCAAGGCCATCATTCCTTGGCGAAGCAATCAAAAAGCTCGATCTCAAGGCCCTTTTTCTCCCTGACCGCAAGCGAATTTTGATCGACCAGAGCTTGCCAGAACCGAAGCAGCGCTGGAGTGAAGCCCACGAAGTGGGACATAGTATTGTCCCCTGGCATGAGGACACTATGTTGGGCGACAACAGGCACACGCTCACTCCTGCGTGCCACGCCCAGGTAGAGGCTGAGGCCAATTATGCGGCCGGCCAAATGCTGTTTTTCCAAGAGCGTTTTACCACGGAAGCACGCTCCCTAAGTGTTGGGATTTCTTCTGTACTCAAATTGAGGGAACGGTATGGGAATACCATCGCGACGACTCTGTGGAAATACATAGAGCAAACCACCGAATGTTGGGTTGGCTCAATTAGTTTCCATCCCCATCGCCTCCCAAAAGAGTTCAATCGTGCCGAACCTCTCAGATACTTCATCGGCTCGCGCTCTTTTCGGGAGCAGTTCTCCAATGTGGGAGCTGATCGGGTGTTCAATGAAATGCAGCGCTACTGTCAAAATCGAAGAGGAGGACCACTGGGAGAAGCCGAAATCGTTCTCGAAGACGTTCGGGGCGACCTGCACGTGTTTCATTTTCAAACGTTTTACACAACTTATGATGCGCTGACGCTCGGCGTTTATCGGCATTCCCACGCACTGGTTGTGCAAGTGTGAGGTTTCACGCCGCCACTGCTTGCGCCCAAACAGTAGTCTGGATGCCATCATCTTTTCGGAGACGTGGTCTATGGAACCTGCCTAGCTGCGAGGCGGGCGGGGCCCTCGAGCCAGTGAATAGTCGTCAAGTGTAGCCGCATGAGCAATCCATGATCTCGAAAGATGAAATTGAGACAAAAGCTAGCGAATTTGGCCTCCATGCCGCCAACATAGAGCGTGATTACGTATTCGGCTGGCTCCTGGCAGGCATCTACGGCGCGAGTTGGCTCAAGGATGTACTCGTACTAAAGGGTGGCAACTGCTTCCGCAAAGCCTACTTTCCCCATACGCGCTTCTCTAACGATTTAGACTTCTCCAGCACGAGCCCGATTCAGGAAGCCAACCTCGCTGCGGAGTTAAATAAAATCTGCGATTTTGTCCAGGAACAGACCGGCGTATGTTTCGAGAAAGATCGAAACTGGGCCAGGGAGAAGGGCAATTCTGACAAAGACCGGCGAATCGTAGAGGCACGCCTATATTTCAAGGACTTCTACGGAAATCCCCACACCACAACTATCAGTGTGCATCTGGATGTAACCGAGTACGACCGAATATTGCTGCCCGTCCAGAATCGATTTCTTGTGCATCCCTATTCCGACAGCGCGCAATGCCTAACGACTATTCGGTGCCATAAGCTTGAAGAACTTCTTGCGTCAAAACTTAAGTGCCTCATACAACGCCGGCATTCGTTCGATCTTTACGACTACGTATACAGCGTCTTCATAAACCGCGATCTTGAGGTGAACCGAACCGAGATCTTGCGCACCTTTCTCAAGAAAACAATATTCGAGCCGAGTCCTGCGGTTGCGAAGGGACTGTTGCTAGATCTTCCATTGGAAACGTTCCGCGCAGTCTGGCACAAATACTTAGTGTGTCCGGCACAGAGTCTCTTCGACTTCGATACCGCGATCAGTCGCTTCAGAGAAAACATAGAAGTGATGTTCGCTGGCATCCGCATGGACCGCTACGGACAGATCGCGTTTTATCCTTCGCATTTTCGTAACATCATCATGGAGGCCGCGAACAACCTCACTGTGCTGAATATTACCTACGACGGCCGACGAAGGCAGATAGAACCCTATTCGCTCGTTTTCAAGCGTCGTAAAGATGGATTCGGCCAGGAATATTTCTATGCGTATGACCGAACCGGCGGCCGCACTAGCGGACCGGGCCTTAAAAGCTTTCTTCATCCACAAATACAGGCGCTTACAACGACAGAAGAACGTTTTGAGCCGAGATTGCCCGTCGAACTCGGGAAGGCCGGGGAGTTCGCTAGCAAGACCTATTTTGGGGGAAGTTTCCGAACAGGTTTTTCATCCAGGGCCCGCACGCGGACAAGCACCACGCGGCTCTATTTGGTGGAATGTTCCTATTGTGGCAAGCGATTCCCACGCAAACGCTACAACACCCGACTACGTCCACACAAAGATCAGTACGGTAACGATTGCTACGGCCGGTCCGGTTACATCGCCTATTAGAGACATCAGAAAATCGGTCCTGCCATCACTTTCCCCTGACCAAGATCGATCTTCCAAAATGCCAACGTCTGCCCTCCCGCGTGCGAGAATGCGAAGTCTCGTGAGAGCGAAAGCCCCTTAACCGTTGTTGTGTCCAATTCCGAAACGATAGGGCAATCTACCAAGACATCAACAAGGAGCGTCGAAAATTGCCGCCACTCTTCATTGGAGAGCTGATCGAACCGGATATTATTTTCCGCTCCGAAGCCCAGCAATTCCGCGTGAAGTCGTTGAAATGACAGCAGACCCGTTACTCCTTTCAGCACTGCCTCGGCATCATGAGTACCGCTGTTAAGTCCGCTTACAACCTCTTCCAGTCGCTTGAGTCCTTCCTTGGCCCACGGCTCGCGGTCGATTCGAGTATGCAACGCCCAGTTCGAATAAAAAGCCAAAACCGGAAACTTCCGTGCGGTCCGTACGTGCTCGAAAAGCTTACGCACTTCCGCCATGACGTAAACCACGTCAGCTTTTCGCTCGAAGCCGTGTTCCAGTTGGCAGTTCAATTTGCGTACGATTTCGTTCTGCATGCCACTTGCCCTCTCAGCTACTCTTACTTCGTTCCAGTGTGCTCTTGTACTTGGAATTATGCACACAGGTGGCACACAGAGATATACCGCACGTGGATCTATCATGGTCCCAAAGATGTAGTCGGTTGATGGGTCGCAAGTCAGACAGGAAGGTTGACGCAGAAGAAAGATCCACGGCAATCTGGCACAATATTCGCACACAGACCTACGAGTAAGTAGGGGCACTCGGAGTTAGGTTTTCCTCGAGCGGAGGTGGAATGCGAGCCGCGACTTCTTTTTTCTGCCTGGTCATGATTGGCTTGAGTCAACTTGCTGAAGCGCAGAATCGCCTTGTCATCGCCGTCAGCACCGCCCTAGACGGCAAAGGAAAGGTCCTGCACGATACGCGCATCGTCATTTCTGGCTCAAAGATCGTCGCCATCGATCGTGACACTTCGCCGATCGACTACGACCTACGCGGTCTGACGGTGATGCCAGGTTGGATCGATGAGCATGTGCACATCACGTCGAGCTTCGGACCCGACGGCAAGAACGCGGGCATGGGCGTCGCCACACCAGAAGCCGCATATCGCACTGCCGCAAATGCTTACGCAACGCTGCTCGGCGGCTTCACCACGATCCAGAGCATGGACGGCGTTGTAGCACTTCGCGAGGCGGTTGCTCGCGGCGGGCTCCCCGCGCCACGGATCGTGTCTATCGTCGAGCCGCTCGTGGGCCGCGGCGAGCAGACCGGAACGCCTGAGGAAGTCCGGATCTTCGTCCGTAAACAAAAAGAGGCTGGGGCCGACTTCTTGAAGATTTATGCCTCGGGTGGCATGCGCCAAACCGCACAGACGATTCCGCAACCCGTCCTGGACGCGGCTTGTGACGAAGCGCGCAAGGTCGGCCTGCGTGCGATTGTTCACGCGAATTACGAAGCTGTGCATGGCGCCATCTCGGCCGATTGTACCCAGATTGAGCATGGCCTAGGCGCCACGGATGCCGACCTGCACGCAATGGCCGAGAAAGGTATTTACTTCGACCCGCAAGCTGGGCAGCTCATCCAGAATTACTTGGACAACCGTGCGCGTTATGCCGGCACGCCCTTTTTTCCCAAGACGCCGCAAGAGTTCGAGCCTATGAATGAGCTGCTGCCTCTCGCCCGCGAAGTCATCCAGCGCGCGCGGAGGATTTCCGGTCTGAAGATCGTTTTCGGTACGGATGCGCTCGCGGGTATGCACGGCCACAATGCCGAAGATCTGATTAACCGAGTAGTCGAGGGTGGCATCGCCCCAATGGATGCCCTAGTCTCCGCAAACTCACTTGCCGCCGAGGCGATGAAAATGCCTGAGCAGATCGGCACGCTCGCGCCTGGGCTCAAGGCCGATATCATTGCGCTTGATGGTGATCCACTGAAGGACATCACCGCCGTGCGCCGCGTCGTTTTCGTGATGAAGGATGGAGTGGTTTACAAGAACGAGGCCCGCCTGATGCCGCACAGTGGCATGGATTTCAGAGCTGTCAGATGAGCACGGCTCGAGTTAGCTACCCCTGATCGCGAAGGACGACTGATGGGCCGTCAGTCGCCAACTGATGGTGGGATCACCTTATTTAACGAGAACCAGCAGGATGATCCGCAACACGACCTTTTTGCACCAAAGCATCACCATCGCTTTGCCTTTTTGAGACTGATCCCTTGGTGCCAAACCAGGGCGTCACGGTTCCTGGCTGGGCGATGGAGAGTACCCAGAGACCACCTCGCGAAATCCGAGTTCTGCGCTTGATTCAGAGCTGGTTTTGGCCAGTCCTCGGCCATCGACTCATTCCTCGCACACTACGTGGGGATAACTTGAGCGTCCCGAGGGTCCACTGTCCACGTTTGACCAGTCTTGCCTCGCGGAAATCCGAAGCTCAGAGCCAGACTCAAGCTGTTGTGCCTCTCCGTCCTGCTATCATCCAGCCGGGGGTCCCAATGAAACGCATGTCCGGTGTAGTTCAGCAGTTGAAGAAGGAACGGGAACGAGCGCAAGGGGAAGTTCAACGTATCGACGCGGCGCTCTCTGCGCTGGGAAGCAGCTCCAACGGCACGTCACGTACGATGTCTGCTGCCGGTAGACGCAAGATTAGTCTGGCACAGAAAGCTCGGTGGGCAAAGCAGAAAGCGAGGGGTCACGCGCCGAAGCCGAAGCGAACGATCTCGGCGGCAGGTCGCAAAAGGATTGCAGCCGCTCAGCGTGCAAGGTGGGCGAAGATAAAGCGGGCAGCCTAAAAGAACCGACTGAATCGTTGTGGTGAAGTGCCGGACATACACTGGGTTGTAAGTTCGACCGCTTCGCCGTCACACTACCGCTACAGGTGGAGCGCGTCAGGGCAACACCTAGTGCTCCATCTGTTCTGTTATGTATTCAAGAATCGACTGCTGACTCTGCGCGCCCATGTAGGTGAACTGGATTCCATGGCGCTTCTCGTCTCCCCAGACCACAGTCCCGACTGCGTCAACGGCTAGACCGGAAGATGGTAACCGGAATGATAATTGGACGGCTTCTTTCGGGTGTAAGCCGCTCGCTTCTACCTGCATCCCTCCTTCACCAAGATTCCAACTCACTCCACGCATTGTTCGTGAGTCGATGATGCAAGTGACCTGCGCCTTCATCGGAACACGGCTGCATTTGCGTCGATTCTCCAACATCTCGGCACCCCCGCACTTTCAATCTGCCCGCCAGATCCTCGACCCCTGAGAGGAGTGACGTTCACTCGTACGCCTCCAGTCCAGCGCTGTCGGCTCACGGCACATCAGAATTAACAGAAATGCCCCAAGTCTTTAGCAGCCACTCGGGGATATCACACTTGTTCCGATTGTCCTGGCACCAGCGGCGCAGTTCGTGAGATTCCGCGTAGGTCGGCGCAGTGAGTCCCAACTCACTGACGCGCGTCTCGAACGCAGATGGCGTAGCGGGTGGAACGACGGCAGGCCGTCCGCTCGACCAACCCAAGTTTCCATGTCTGCCACTCATTTGTAGTCCTCAGCTTTCACACAGGCGTTTGCGCGCCCGCCCTGGACCGATGTGTTTGAGCTTGCTTATCGAACGGATTCACGGATTCTCAACGAGGGGACGCAGCTTGCCACTGGCACGTTCGTTGACGGGCTCAGCACGTTGGTGGCGTTAGCGCAGAGCCGGCGCCTAGGTCCGGCTTCGCCTGCAGCGCAAACATCAGGCGCAGCGCTCAATGAATCGGCGAAAACCAAATGCACGGACAATGGCACCTACGTGAATAGCAAAGGGCAGACGGTTCCGCGTCCCGAGAACTGCTCAGCGCCACCCAAGGGCGCTACCGCGCGATGCCGAGACGGTACCTACAGCTTTAGCAAAAGCCGGCGTGGCACTTGTTCCCACCATGGCGGAGTGGCCAAGGTTATGACGCGCCAAGTGTACGGACTGCTCTGAGCGGGGTCAAACGAATGAGGGGAGAAGGGAAAGAGACCCCCAAATAGCGCCCCCCCCCACATCATCCATGAAATCGTGTTGAACGGGATATCTCTGCTCTGCCGATGCTGAGTGGAGATGGGTGGATTTTGAGTTGGGGCGGAGGCGCGTGTGGAGTGATTCGGTTACCTTCGACAGCCCACCGTGGTGCATCCTTCCCCCCGAGCGGAGGACTAGAATCAAACGGTGGCACACTTCACTACAAATCGGATAAAGGGGGGAATACAGTTCAAGTGTACTCGCTGCGAATACAGCGTCAGGACACTCGATTTCGACGCCCGTGACGGCAACCTCCGCACCCAGGGCGCTACGGCTATCAATCGGCACGCCACCGAGGTGCACAGCCAGCCTACGATGTATTCATCCCTCGATCCTCAGCGGCTCATCTGGCGGACGTGATCTGAGCTACCTCGTCCCCTACTCCCATCTTCTTCGAGGGAACTAGCCTCGACAATCGGCTGACGGTCGATTCCTCACTGAGTGCAATGGCCTGCTAATAACAGTCACACGCGACGCGCGAGCCACACAATCACCAAAATCACAATAATTGTTCCGAGAAGACCCAAACCTAACATAGTCCCTCCCTTCGAGCACGTAGGGGATGAAGTCACCCATGCAGACAGGATAGGGCTGGATCCCGGCTTTCGTCTGAGCAAAACTAAACACTATTCGGGTTCTCGAATCGCGCGGCTCTGAGAGCCATAAAGGAAATTGAACCCGAACAAACGGATTTCATTTGCCTCCCTTGGCTTGTTTCTTGATGGACTCGATGAACCCGTCTCATTGCTCTGCGGAAATTGGTCCCTCCAACTTTTGACAACGCTTTGAATAACTGACCAGCATCCTCGTTGCTGCTTTCTGCGACGATTTGACCGATCTTCTCATTGACTTTCTTTCTTGTTTTTCTCATTTCGTTCTCTCTTTGCGGGAAGCACCCCCACCTTGCGCTTTCGTCGCCGCCTTTCGCACGGCGCGTGGCTTTTGGCGAGCAGTTGCGGCAGGTGTTTTCCGTTTGGCTGCGGCTCCAGGCGGAGATGGCAATCCCATCTTGGGCTGTTTTGCCGGGCTCTTCAACAATGGGAAATCGGGACAATTAGACAAGCCAACGAGAGAAAACAATGAGGAGCCAATAGGAACGCACCGAAACACCAGAGCACCACTACCAGGGACGCTGAGGCACTTGACGGTCGGGCCACCGGGACTTAACATCCTTGGGGCCCGGTTTGCCGCAGGCGCTATTCTGTTCCCGTTGCAGATTCTTGGGTTGATACCCGTCCTTTTACCTTGTCACTGATGTCCTTTACCCTGTCGCTGATCGAACTGCGAAGCTCCACGCCGCTCGCGGGCGCGAGCAACATGCCGACCCCGACGCCGAGTCCCACACCAGCGGCAAAGCTGACAAGGTTACGGAGCCTATGATCTTCCCGCTGAGGCTGAATGGCGCTCGCGGCGTTATCGATCACGCGCTTGGCCTGATCCCTAATTTCAGACGTGCGATCCGCTACGCGGTCAACCTGCTCGGCGGTCTGATCCAGAATATAAACAGTGGTTTTTAGGAGCGACTTCAGAAGCCTATTCCAACTCATTGTGATCCGATCCTTTCGATCCTTTAAGGTGCGATGCCCAGCAATTAAGTTGCTCAAGAAACGCTTATCTCGCGCTCGGCCCCTTAACCTCTCCCCGATCCGAAAAGGGGCGGGATCGTCCTTCTTCAACCCAAGCTTAGGGAGTCAAAGAAGGCTTGGCTGTTCAAGATTGCACAGTTCTCCGACCTTGCCCCACATAACCTACGCCGGGCGAACGATCTTGGGAAGCGATGATCTCGGATTTGTTGACGTAATATCGCCTGATAGCGTCAAGAATCGAGGTCAGCCTTGATTGTTTGACGGCGGAAGCCTTTCCAAATGCCCGAGAGAACCAAGACAACACAGCCGATATAGATGGCTATAGTGGTGACATTCCCGGCTGCGGCTTGCGTCAGGTTTTCATATTCCAGTGGCTTCACATGCGCGGGAAGAATCCTGCTAGCGAAAAGTGGGGAGTCGGAGCATAATGGCATCGATTTAGCCCTTCGACCCTCTTCTGAGAGGTAAACCTATGACCGATTCTCAGCTCTTTCCGTTCGCCAGGCCCTATCGGTGTCGGGACTGCGGTAGAGACATGAAATCGTGTTGAACTCAGATCATCTGCGCGCGTAGCGCGCGAGCGGCCATGGGACAAAATAAATAGACGCCGATCTGGAATTGAGCTGAGTTGGCCTGATCTTCGCCCATTCACCGTGATGACGGTCCCATTCCCCAAGAAAGAACAAGGCCTGCTCTGGACGGGATACTTCATCATGCCGCATAGGGAAAAACTGAATGATTTGCACGGGCGTGCGATGGTGAACATTGTCAGCGGTGAGAGCTTCCACATTTACGACAGGAATTCATCGAGATTGCCGAAGCCTGCCGGCTGGCTTTCTCTCAAGACGATGGAAGATGAAATCAGTCACAACCTGTCGAGAGCCGAAAGCAAGTTCTGCACTCCAAACGGCGGCGTATGCACGAGCGGGACCGTCGGCCTGCTTGCGCGTAGGCATATCGTCGCCGGTGAGTTCCATTACCTCGGCAAAGAGGCGTCTACCCGCTGGGCGGGCGGGCCTGATCCGTCCATGCTGGCTGACGCGGGAGCATTGGACCCGGCGGACGAGACCTGCCGCGAGTACGAGAGAGTGACCGACCCGAAATATCTCGATCAAATCCGGGCAGAAGCAAGACAATTCTCCACGAAGCGCCTTGCCCGGCGATCCAGGCTGGGTGAGTGCACAATAAGAAACTTCAAGAACGGGAAAGGCAACATCAGACCTCGTTCGCTGCGAAAGCTGATTGTGGCGATCCATGAGCTGCAAAACAAAAGGGTGAAGGATTAACCGGGATGGCCTCGGGCGTATCCGCTCCCGCTATCGGGCATGGTCTGTGAGTGTAATCGAGATTTTGCGACAGCTAGAGTACCCTCCGGTCAGGGATTATCAATCACACCGAACCGGAAAAAGAAAACCAGACCCCGAGGGTCTGGTCGCAGAGTCATAAACTTGAAGCGGTCGTGAGGGTCGAATGCCGGTTGCCCGCCGCTAACCCATGACCGCATTCTGGTTCAGGAACAAAGCCAGAATACATGTTGCCGGTTTCGAGGGCTGTTCAATTTTATACACTTCTAATGGGAGCACGGCAGGATGCAAGTCGCCGTTAGTCTTCAGGTTGGGATATTTTCCTCTTAGTTAGAAGGACGACCAGAAAATTTGACGCACTCGTGCTTGTCGAAGGCTTCTTTTATCTGCGGGGATGGCTTGCCGGTCGCAGTAGGGCCAGGACTGGGTACGATCCAATTGCACCCCGCGCACCCCCAAGCTGCAAACGTGCTGTTCTCCAGCCAGAGTAGTGCTCTAGCCACAGGATTCGTTGTCATGTGAGGAGTGCCGGAACGCACCAAGATACCTGTACACCCGCCAACAGTTAATCAGGTATTTCCTGTAGGAGCCCGATCCCGCAAGACCCTCTCAGTAAGCGTAATCGCGACATCAATAGTTGAGGCGCTCGTCGAGCATGAAAAGGTAGCGGGCTATTCTCAGACCGTCCGCAAGTCTGACTCTTTTATTTCCTGCTCTTGTCCACAATTGACCAGTCTTCCGTCTTGGGGCGTCACATCATTACTGGCAAGACGTTGCATGATGTGGCTGAAAACTGGGGGAATTGATTCCCCCAACCGATGACCCCGCTCTAGGCCCCAACATCTGGCGCTCATGCTTGGCAAATTGCGAAGCGTCCGTGCTCGTTTTCCGACTGGGGTCGCCTCTCTCGGCACCCTTCGGAGCAAAACCAAACTACAAAGGAGACTGGCGATGAATTGCGACAAGGTACAAGAGATCAGCGCCGAGGTGCACACGCTTCTAAACGAACACACTCTGGTTATGAGGCACCCCATGAGGATCACCCTCGCCGAGACGCCCCAACCAGAACCAGACGCAAATCAAGCAAGAAACGACCGCCTCCGCCAACTTGGCGAGGAATTGAGCAAACTTGACGGCAGGATTCTCCGGGCTTACCGATTCCACTCGGCTTGGCTCATTCGGATTGTGTTCCCCCACACAAACATCTCTTCTTGGATCGCCTCACACTGGAGAATAGATGCGAAGATCGCTCGTGCTGTCCGAATTGCAGTCGGGTCCAGACAATCCATTGAGACAGATGAGACACGCGCCGAACGTGCGCAACGAACGAAGGAAGAGGGGAAAGAGGTTCGCGCCATCGCTGACAAAATCTCAGATTATGGACGCAGCGTCCATCGCCGCTACCCGTCCGGGGAGGTGGTGGTTGGCGAGAATGATCTGGCGGCACAGCTTCGAAAGCGCCGGGATAGAGTCGGTACGGCGTTGAACCTCCTGCTTGGCGAGCAAAAGGTCAAGAAGGCTTCGCTGGGTGGGTATTGGAAGCTGAACGTCTGATTTGTGAAACCTAGAGCAATGCAAAGCAAGCACGTTCCTCATTAACTCCTCTTGGAGGCGGGGATCATGCTCCGCGTCGCATCTGAGTGAAATGGCGATTCTTCACCCCTTGCGGAACGGCAGGTATTTCCGCCTATTTGTTCGTGCGGGCCGTTGACTTTCAACATCAACGGTGAAATCATTATCTCGTCGAGTGCGGAGCAGTTCTGCCCCGCAATGTTGACGTTGCCTTCCAAACGCTTTCATACATCCTTTCCACAGTGAAGTTGCCTTCTGCGCATTCGTACCTCTTGAGAGGGGGCCAATTATGCCGCTCGTGGCAGCGTCCAAGAAAATCATCCAATTCGATCCCAAGACATTCCTTTCGACCATCAACGGCGGCGGTAGGAAGATCGCAGCGTTTCCCAAAAAGCAGGCAATCTTCGTTCAGGGCGACTCGTCCGACGCCGTTTTCTACATACTGAGAGGAAAAGTAAAACTCACAGTTGTGTCGAAGCCCGGAAAGGAGGCCACAATCGGCATTCTGAGCGAGCGCGATTTCTTCGGAGAAGGTTGCCTTGCAGGGCAGATTCTTCGCCTTTGCTCCGCGACGGCAATGACCGATTGCTCGGTGATGCGCATCGATAAGAAGTCCATGATGGAAGTGCTGCACCGGGAATCCGCGTTTTCCGATATGTTCGTAACGTACATGCTGGCACGGAACATCCGATACGAAGAGGATTTGATTGACCAGCTTTTTAATTCGAGTGAAAAGAGACTAGCTCGGATTCTGCTGTTGCTGGCTCACTTCGGCAAGGAAGGCGTGCACGAGACTCCAATCCCCAATATCAGTCAAGAGACCCTCGCAGAGATGATCGGCACGACTCGCTCCCGAGTGAGCTTTTTCATGAACAAGTTTAGGAAATTGGGGTTCATTGACTATCACAGCAGTAATGACTTACAGGTCCATAGTTCACTTCTCAACATCGTTCTCCACGACTAGACTTCCGTTCGAACAATGTGGCAATGTTCTCGCGCAGACATAGCCACCCTTGGCTTCGCCATTTCCTTGATGACGCGGCAAGTGTCACTTTGGCGGATTGCGCCTGTGTTTTTCGCGTTGCCATGCACCAAATGATTTCAGAACTTCGGATGTTCACTGGTCAATTTGGATCAAGTGGCCTTTGGTCTAAAAAGACCGGATGAGACTAAAGTGGATTGTTGATGTAAGCCGGGCATGCCAATGCTCGGCCTAGCAGCAGGCATCAAACCGATTTTGTTTCTTGTTGTCGGCGCAGCTGCTCTCGTTTCTTCAGTACCCGATTAAACTCGGCTGCAAGCTCTCTCAGCTTCTCCGAGTCCGTTTCTTCGGCGACCTGTGCAGCCACTAATTCCCAGTCGGCATTTTCGTTCAGGGCCATATCGAGACTCCAATTCGGTAGAGTAACAGTCTACCGTCGGGGGCAAAACTGGGCTGAGCACAATTGCTCAGAGCGATTGGAGCACAAATTCCCTGCTTTTCAACCCCCCACTGGCGAACTCTCTCACAACCGGCTCAGTGAGTGCGATGGCGATGTTTGCGACAGGCTGTCGGGGCTCTCTTTGTGCGTGACTTTCGCGCTCTGGTTCGGATGCGATAGCGGTAGTAGTTACGCCGCTGCCGTCCCCACGGCATCCGTGTATCCCTCCATTGCCTGGGTCAACTGCGAATCCACTTCATCCGCAATCGTCATAACATCGGGCAACAGCAAGCTGAAATCCAGAGCACTCAGATTCTTCTGCAACGTCCCGAAGAGCGTTACTTGGAGTATTCGTGAATCCTGCACCAGCATCGCAGAGGTGTAGCCTTGCAACCTTCGCATTCTCCCATGCGCAACGGCAGCAGCGGAACCGATGAAACCCCCCTCGTGTATTGTGATGTGGGACGACCTCAGGCGCACAATCAAGTCATCAATCAGCTTGGGAAGATATCCCGTGCGTTCTTGGTCACTAAGAGCAACGCGAGTAAGGTCCTTGTTCTTTTTGACCCTCGTTAACCAGTCTTCGATGATAAGGGCACCGCAACGCTGCAATATTCCTGCCACTCTTTCCTTTGGCGCCGGGACAGCAGGTGTGCGAGTGACCAGCTTATCGTTAACAAGATCGGCGAGTGTCTTAGTCTCGAATGGTTTCACGATGATTTCATCCGCTTCCAGAAGGATAGCGTCCATGGCACTCTTCACGTCGGGGTAGCCGCTGACCAGCAGCGTAAGTGCCTTCGGTTGAATGTGACGCATCGCGGTAATCACTGCAAAGCCGTCGCTGGGACTGGGCATGTGGAGATCGGTGATGAGGACATCGAAGTGTTCTGTCGTGATCAGCTTCAGAGCATCTGTCACGTTCGCTGCAGAGACCACTTCGAAGCCCTTGTGCTCAAGGGTCAGACTCATCATAGTGCGGACTGCGTCGTCGTCATCGACAAGGAGGACCTTGTGGGCAATACCGCGTTCGGTCGGAGTCATACAGCACTGCCTCTCTTCACGAACCAATTCAAATGTGACACAGGTGTATCGCGGAATATGTTCAAAAGTGAACAGTTAAACAGATGGTTAGCAGATATCTTGCGGCACGTCAGACCTCGGGAACACAAGTTATGCGCTGGCGGCTGGTACGCGACAGTCAGTCCATATGACCGCTCCACCTCACTGTTCTAAGAAGCATGTGTTCAGCCGGGCTCATCCCTTCGGTTTCACAAGGTGCGCCCTCGCCGATTTGGGTGCTCCATCGCTGAAGCTCTCCATTGTTTGGGTTAGCTGCGAGTCCACTTCGTCAGCGATGACCATGATATCCGGCAAGAGGAGGTTGAAATCCAGTACGCTCAGATTCTCATGTAGTGCTCCAAAGATGGTGACTTGGAGGATGCGTGATTCATGGATCAGCATGCCGGAAGAATAGCCCTGAGTCCGTCGCAGCTTGCCGTGTTCGACGGCGGCGGGAGACGCGCTGGCATCACTGTCTTTATTTGGTAAGTTGGGTATGGCCAGACGTTTGACTAAGTCGTCGACCAACTTGGGAAGATGTCCAGTGCGCTGCTCATCGCTGAGATGAAGGTGGTTGAGTTGCGGGATCTTCTTCGTTCGTGTCAACCAGTCTGCGATGAGAGAGGTCTTGCAGCGTGTGAGTATCGCAGCCACACTCTCCTTGCTCCTAGGTCGTGATTTGTCATCCACCAGCAGAGTCGTGTGCGCGAGTGGTGCTGTAAGTGGAGCAGCCATCTAATCCTCCTGTCTTGTAAAAGACTGACACAAGAATAGTCCCTGAAACACTTTCGTACTGGTCAATTGTGAACAAAGGTTGGACATTGAGCACAAGGGGGCACTCAGCGTTTGTCGGGGACGGGTGTGCTACGACTCGACGAAAGAAGTCTTCCTTTTTAGATGACAGGGGGGCGCTATTTGGGGGTCTCTTTCCCTTCTCCCGTCAAACGAATGAGGGGGATATACCGTGAGGGAAAAATTGTCGCCCCCCCTCCCCGGAATGTCCAGCGATTAAGTTGGAAATAAGAGCCTGGAGCAGGGTCAGCCGTGCTTGACCTGGGCCCGGTCCCGCCCGCGCGCGCGACTGGGACATTCCCTATTGGAATGGCAGTGCGGTAATGTTGGCTGTTGGCCTCTATACGCTCGAATCGTGGTAGCTGAACGTACTGTTGCTTGGGACTCCTTCAGGCATCTGAGCATTCCGATGGTGTCTATGATAACTGTTGAAGACAGGCCGTTACACTTAGAACCCCTGTTCCGGCCATTCTGAGTGCTATCGAGATGTTTCGCCAACTGACTGCGCTCGGGTCTTGGCTACACTTCAGGCGGTGAGGTATCCAGCAATGGGTCAGACTCTCTTTGGAATCGCAATACTGGTTGGATTCTTGATCATCGGTCTGGAGCTAATCCGAAATCCAAAGGCGGTCCCCGCCAGCTTTTGATAGACCCACAACGGACAAGCACATTCGGGCAATGCGTCTCATAGGAATGGGTTTCGTGCTCTTCGTCCTCATGGGAGCAGCCCAATTGCTCCGCAGGTTGCGTTGAGCGTTGCGACTTGTGCTCACGCCTTGGACGCCATCGAGAACTGGGTCACCGGGGTCAATGAGTGAAACGGGGATTTTTCGCCAATCATCTTATGGCGCGGCCCTTGGCTCATTATGAAATCCGATGAAACATCACGAAGCCTCGCAAACAGTCCGCCCGTATGGTCGCCTAAAACTTGCCGGTGGGGGGGCACGGAGCAGCTTACAGGTACTGCGGATTCTTGACGGAAAACCCCTTCTGGATGACTTGCTTGTTGTGGTCGGTGAACTCGCTTTTAAGACTATAGTGCGCTGCAGCCAGTCCCGCTGCTTCGCCGCCTCCATCCATCTCGTGGACAAAGGCCGTGGTTTGAAAAGGGTAGAGATTGTGCATCGATTCATGGACTACAGTCAAAGCGTATTCCGTGGCATGAAATTGCCTGCCGTTTCGCCTGCGGTAGACTTCCGTGCCGGAAAGGCTGCCGTGGGAATGAGTGTGCCCACCAGCCTCGGGAACAATGACGGCACGAGGCCATTTTTTTCTCAGGTAAGAATTGTCGACATCGGGAACAAAGTGAACGACGTAGTTGTCATTGACCGATCCATCTCCCCACGATACGTTGACGCCGTCCGACGTACCCTCAAAGGCCTCGTCAAACTTTTTCTGCACCGCGTTCTGAACGGAGTGTTTTTGTTCGTCAGACAAGTCTGCGCGGTTGACCAATTTCACGATGTACTGTGCCATGGAAATCTCCGCCACATCACTGAATTATGCATTCCTTTTTTGGCTTAGCAAAATGCGAATCATTCTACACCCATGAGCCTAGGCATTTTATCCCAGTTAGCCGGAAAGACTGTCGCAATCAGGCGTGGCTGTTGAAAAACTCCAGTTTCCTCCCAAACGGCAAAAAATTGGGGGATACAAAGTGTCTCGAAAATTGAAAAAGTCGTTTGTGTGGCATCCTAGCGCAATTTTATTTTAGTGAATTTCGAGCGAAGGACTTTTTCAACAGCCACAGGCGATTGCACTTAAAACCCCTGCCGGGGGATTTTGAGCGTAATGGGGATTTATCAACAGTGACCTTCCCGCATGCATTCATTAGTGACCATTGACAATCTCCAAACAAAAGTTTTGCATCGAACTGACAAGTCCGGGCTGAGCACGTTGTACTTTGCCTCCATGGTCAAGGAGGCCGAATGCAGAACTCTCCCTCTCGATTCCGGTCACGGTACGCAACGCCACTCGTGACAATTCTGTTCGCCCTTTCTCTCATCGCCAGCACGCAGGCGCAAACTGTCGAGGTCATCCATACGTTCGACACCGCTGCAGGCGAGGGGAGTCTCCCTTACTCAGGGCTGATCGAGGGTGCCGCTGGCAACTTTTATGGCACCACGTATAACGGCGGAGCACACAATTTCGGCACGGTTTATCGTTTGTCGCCCAACAGCTCCGGAGGCTGGACAGAGAGAATCCTCTACAGCTTCAAGGGAGGGAGCACGGATGGGGCGGAGCCGCATTCTTCATTGTTCCGCGACAGCACCGGCAATCTGTACGGCACCACCGTCACAGGAGGGATCGTTAGCAGCACGTGCAACGCCGGAGCATTTGCTTCTCCCATCGGCTGCGGCATCATCTTCAAACTGACGCCAACCACGACTGGTCAGTGGACAGAAAGTGTCCTTCACCGGTTCTCGGGATTAGACGGCGGCAACTCATTCACCGGGTTGATTCGCGACACGACTGGCAATTTTTACGGCGCCACCATCGCAGGCGGCAGCAAGGGCCTGGGCGTCGTCTTCAAACTGAGCCTCACCTCGACCGGATGGAAGGAAACCGTGTTGCACAATTTCACGGGGGGCACGGATGGATCCTTACCATTTATCCAGTGCGCCACCTTGGCCATGGATGCATCCGGAAATCTTTATGGCAGCGCTTACAAGGGCGGCACGGCGAACGCCGGAACCGTGTTCAAGCTTTCTCCGCCTGCCACGACAACGACCACTACTTGGACTGAAAAGACTCTGTACACGTTCAAAGGTGGAAGCGATGGTTCCGAGCCGTTCACCGGAGTGATTCTCGACAAGAGCGGCAACGTTTACGGCACTACAACGTTCGGTGGGACCGGCGAGAACAATGGCGGTATTGTCTTCGAGCTGACAGCGGCCAACGGCTACGCGAAGACCACTCTGTACGATTTTAATCGTCTCAGCGATCCGGCCGAGGATTTTCCCAACGGCTTAACCTTCGACGCCAACGGCAACCTTTGGGGCATGACAGAGTACGCCCTCTTCAAGCTGAGCCCGGGAACGAGCGGGTGGACTGAGACGTTTGTGTTTAACTGGCAGAACACGCCAGGTTGGAGTACCGGCTTTACTCCACTCATCATCGACTCACATAACGTCATATGGGGCACCGATACCTGGGGAGGACTGGCGTTCAAGGTCATGCCGTGAAGTTGCTCCTAGCCACACGGCTGGTCGTTTCCGTTCAACTTCGGAGTCATTTGTCGGGATCAGAGGAAAGCGACTCGATCCCCTGGGTTGAATCCGTCCGCCCCAGATCGGACCTCCGGCCAACAACCTTTTGTTGACTTCGTTCAAGAGTTTGACCCACGCCCAACGCTAAGACAGCGAGGCAAACCACCAGTACGAACTCCGGCACGTCCTTCATTGCAACACGATTCTAATGGATGGTTGACGAAACCAGACCATTTCACAAGCTTGCGCTTTCCATTCGCCTTTTTGCGGGATGATGAGTGAAACCGCGATTTATTGCCCGACTTGGCCCGATCCCATGCTCCACCGTTCAGCGCTTTCGTAAGCTAAGCATGACATCCACCACAATCCCGAAGCACCCTGCAATAAATATCGAGACTTCCGGGGATGTACCCACCGAACTTGACACGGCCAATGCGAAAGTCTTCCCGGCCAAGTTTGCCATAACATGCTCCATTGTGCGCCTGAACTTTACGTCCCTCGTCGCCCTCTCTATTCTCTGCAGTCGCTGTCGGCAATGGTCTACCATCACAGACCGAGGCCCATCGCGCCAATGCGTTCGCAAGAAGTCGATTGGATCTGCGGTGGCTTCCTCGAGTGCCGCAGATGACATCCTCTCCACGAAGTACGATGGATCAGGCAGGATCAGAAGGTATTTTTGCTTTCTTAACCAACCGTGGGTGAGCACAAGCACATTCGGGGGTAACTCTGACTCTCGTTCGTAATACTCTCCGACCTTGTCTTGGTCGAGATTATCTGAATCCACGACCCTCCGAAGATCATACTGTACGATCTCCTTGAGGACTGCTTGCATACTATCTGTGGATCCAATGGAAAGTAGCTCTTGCAGGATCCAGCGCTCTTGCGCGGGCATGGTGACGAAATTCAGCAGACGCCTCAGTCGGCTACCGACGACGATTAGTGATCCTCGTGTTATCGTCGCAGAGCTTATCCCTAAAGCTGTTAACTTGATCTCGATATTGTCTTGGTCTCACTGTCATTGCGAAGGCCGTGACGCGTATTGCCCTATGAGGTCGGCAACAGCCTCCGGCTGATCCTCCACAACGTAGTCCGCAGTCCGGCGAGTCGAAGAACTTCCCGCGCACGGCCCCTGGATGTCTAGCGAAAGCCAATAGATGCGCGCCAAATGATCCTCAGATGCCTTCGCCAAATTCCGGTCTTCTATCAAGCTTTCCTTCCCGGCAACATCTTACTCAGAATGACCTGAATCACTTCCGGCCGATGCTCGCCGGCAGAACCCTCGAGCGTATAGCATCGCTCGAAGCCGTTGGGGCCGACAATCTTCATCTCCCATCGGTCGTTCGCTTGCGACCCGACGAGCGAAACCCGCCAATCTCCGAGCCGATCTGCAAGCACATGTTCGATGACCGCTCGAACTTCTGCTTGCAGACCAGAATCTCCCGTGTGTTGCATCTCCACTGCCACTGTCATACTGCCCGAAAATATCACCCTGTTCCCAGCTGCGCAAATCCCCAGCAACCATGCGAGAATTCTGCCCGCGTATCCACCTCAGGCGGAGTAGAATCGGGGCCTATGGCGATACCAGGGGCGCTTACTCGCAAACGCGGAAACCCCGACTGGGGACATCCGCCCAGGACTGTCCCCGCTCTCCCCACCGAGTTCGAAGTGCGGGTCAGCCAACTGCAGCTCAGTCCAGAGAGGTACACTTCGTCAGATGAGCTCCGTGCCTGGTGTGAGCGAAATAGGAATCGCTGCTATGTCCCAGAATGGCTGCTCAAGGAGTGGGACATCACCGTAGATCCAAGCTCGGCGGCATAGTGTGCCAACGCCAGCGCCGGTTGTTCTCGCAAAATAGATTGTGAGCGGCTCTCACCATCGTATTGAGTTTCCTATCTGTCTGCGTCATATCACGCCAGGTCGGCCCGACCTGCGGCAACAAACTGGTGTGGTAGCATTGGCTCAAAAACGTGGCTGAGTCGACCGTTCCAGCGCAAGTACTGTCTGATTGCCGGACACCCGATGGCCACGAGTCCAGAAGTTCATCCTTGGTAGAGCCATGGATCAGGTTGACCCACCCCGCAGCGAACCATTTGCTAAATGGGCGTCACGGCGCGTCTGGCAGGTCGCTTCGATCGCCTTGATGGTACTGTCCGTCGTTCTCTTCATTGCCGTGCTGGTCTCCAACCTCCAAAGGCCAAAGGTCTCGGTAGTGCTGTTGGGCGGCATGACGGCTGCTTTTTGTATTTTCAGTCTTCTTTTGGCCAAGGTGTTTCTCCAACTGCGCCGGGATCAACGCAATGCGGCCAACGTCCTCCAGACGGCAGAGCATGAATTCCAGCAGATGGCCGGCAACATTCAGGAAATTTTCTGGATGATCGACGCCGACAGTAGGAAAGCTCTTTATGTCAACCAGGCCTATGAGGCCATCACTGGACGCTCGTGCCGGTCTCTGATGGAGAATCCATCGTCTTATGAAGACCTCATCCACCCCGATGATCGTGTCCATGTGCTCGGGAAGCTCGGAGAAGCGGCCCAGAACGGACATTTCAACGAGAGGTTCAGGATCGTAGGGCCAGGCGGCGAGGTGCGCTGGGTCTGGGGGCGCGGTTTCCCGGTGCGCGATTCTGAGGGCAAGATTCGCCGCCTCGTTGGCACCGTCCTTGAGATTACCGCCCAAAAGGAAGCAGAAGAACAAGTCGCAACCAATCTTGCCCTGGCCCAATCCTCTTGGGCTGAAGCCGAAGCCTTGCGCAAAGCAACCTTTGGTCTGACGCAGGATCTCCGGATGGACTTCGTTCTTGAAGCGCTTCTCCAATCGCTGGCAGACCTAATACCGTACACGTGCGCTCGGGTCTTTATCGCGGAGGGCGGTCCCCACGTGCTGTCGTTAGGAGAGAAGCTGTGCCCGCAAACTTCAAACCCACGCTCGGAATCCCCTCTCACTCTGAATGCCGACGACTCCCCGTTCGTGCAGCGGATTTTAGCCGGCCAGCAGAGTGTCTTGATCTCCGATACCACGGAAGAACAATCGTGGCAAAGCTTTGAAGGACATGACCATCTCCGCTCCTGGCTCAGCGTTCCTCTGGTCGCATCCGGACAGTACCTGGGTTTTCTGTCTGTCGGTCACTCGGAGCCCAACCGCTTCACACAAGACCATCTCCGTCGGGCGGAATTGTTGGCCATTCCCGCGGCGGCGGCAATCCAAAACTCCCGTCTCTACGAACGCGCTGCGATTTATGGGGAGGAACTTGAAAAGCGGATAGAAGATCTTCGACGAGCGCAAGCGGCGCTGGTGCAATCGGAGGACGGGCGCCGACTCGCGGAGGACAGGTTCCAGAAGGTCTTTCGTTCGAGCCCGGTTCCGTTCTCCATCACAACCGTGGCGGATGGACGGTTCGTCGATGTAAATGCCGCGTTCGAATGTCGATACGGCTATTCCCGTGTGGAAGTAGTCGGCCGGACGGTCCATGAGCTAAGGATTTGGGAAGATCCGTCTGACCGCGCGTTGATGGTCGCGCAGCTCCAGCGCGGCCCCATTCGCAATGTCATTACTCGGGTCAGGACAAAGTCCGGCCAAATCAAGACCACAACTTATTCGGCGGACAAGATCCAGTTCGACGGCCAATCCTGCATTTTGGCGGTCTCAGAAGACCTTTCAGATTCCGGGCACCACTCGAGCAACTGAACATGGTTGGACACAACCTGAAACGTGCGAGCGCCGTCTGCGACTCAGATTCGCATCCAGTTGGCGGACTCGGTCTCCAATCTCTCTCTTTGCGTTCCTGCTGTCCGGAATTCCGACCGTGAAAAAGAAAAATCACCACTCCTGCATCGAAGCACGGCACGATAGGTATTAGCTCTCCGCGTCAGATGACGATGTTTACGCCGGTTCGGGTTTAGGGAAGGCACTAACCAGCGTCTAGATGGCTGCTCCGTCGGAGTCACTGTCCGAGCCGCACGCAACAAGTTGTTTGGAAGTGCAGCATTTCCACTTACGGCGAAACAATGTATCGGGCAGGAGGTTCGCTATGGATGGACAGTTGCGCCGCAGGAGCGCAGTTTGCAGACACGGCTGGAGTGGTCGCAGGGTCGTTCCTGGGCCCCAGAAATGCTTCCGACCTAGGTCGAAGAGCCGCATTTTGTCCGGTTTCCCGACCGCTTTGGAATCGACGCTTCCGCGGTCATCACCTGGGACCAACATGAGTACTCTACGGTCCTATCGTGGTCGCGCTTAGAGTTCGCCGCCTCCGCCTGGCCCGGATGTAGTTTTCTTCGTGCCCTTCGTCTTCAACCTAGGGTGCATTATGGGAAGGCCGGACAGAATTCTTTCTTGGTGGGATCAGGAAGTCGATCGTAAGGGAAGACAAATCAGGAGTGATGTGCGATCAGCGGCGCATCAAGTCTGGAAAGAAGCCTGCCGTAGGACTCAATCACTTCTTGCAGACCCTGCACCAGCTCCCGAGCTGATGGAAGACTCCGTTGCACAGGTTTCTCGCTACCTGGACCGGATCGGCGCCCCGTCGCCGTCACCGAAAAACGGGCTGCTCTTGTTGGCTTTCTCGCGGTCGCTGCGGCGACTAGCCGCCAAATCGCGTCGCTTTGAACTCGCCGGTGGCGCGGTTGAGCTGTCGAGTCGTATGGTTGACCGTGATTGGGCCCGCCAAGTAATCGCGCGATTGGATTTGGAGAACATCGTTCGAAGACTGAGCGAGAGAAACAGCACAGTCTTGTCTCTCAGGGCGGCTGGCCACAACTGGGAGGAAGTTGCCCAGTTACTCGGGACCTCAGTGGCTGCAGTGCGCAATAGCTTCTGGCGCGAAGTCAGAGAGGTAAGACAGAAGCTCCGAGCCGATAAGAGACGGAGTCGGATTGACCATCGTCTGCCTCAGGAGCAGGAGAAACCCGACCAACAGCCCAGGTGAAAGATTCACAGGATCACCTCCAATCCTCATCAGCCGGCCATGGCCCGAACAAGCTGCCAGATGGCCGAAACACTCAAGAAAGCAAAGCCCGATCCAACCAGCGGCATGAAAGGCCGATGGCGGGCATAGTTGAAAATTGCTCCCACGATGGCCAAACCTGCCGCTTCTGGCAGGATGGTCGCGGCGAGGAAGTTCCACGCCGATGTGAGCATGTCCGTGGTTGCAAACTCCGATCCGCTGTTCCAGCTCTGCATCAGCTGGATAGTCCCAGACACGGACAACAGAAAAAGCCCCGCGATGATGGATGCCAGCGGGCTTTGGCCGTCGGCCGCATCGAGCGCTGCCTTCAGCACGCAGAAGGCGGCCAGCACGGGAATCAGTTTGGCAACCACGATGTTCGAAACAAAGCCACTGAAGGTCCTCTGCAAGCTCGCGACCCACGCGCTGCTGATACCTCCGCCTTGCGCTGGCATCGAGATACCTTGTGCCGCAAACCACGACAGGAACTGAGGCAGTGTCAACAGAATCACGGACCACACTACCCACCTCTGGAATTTGCCACCCGTGTGGAAATTGACGCCGCCTTCCTGCCGCAAAGCGATCCCCGCCATCACCATGGTGCAGATGGCAGCTGGAACTGCCATGTCGAACAGTAGTGTCAACAGATCGACGATGATTTGGGGCAGCGTCATTGCATCGGCATCCTGCGGTGACCGTTCTTATTGCACTCCAGCTGTGCCATTCGCAATCCAGAACTCAATCAGGCGTGTTAGACCGGATATCACCAGCAGTCCGGCGGCCGTGACTGCCCAGCGTGCCACGCCGCGGCCTTGCGAATAGGAGACAACGGCCATGACCACGGCCAGAGCCGCACCGACCGGAGAGATCACGTTGCCCACCCAGTTCACCAGGTTGAGCACCGTACCTTCGGGTTGGGCAGCGGTCTGTCCCTGTACGGCCTGACCCGTCGCTGGCTGCTGCCCGAGGTTTTGGGCATTGGACATCAATGGAAATAGCTGAAGTGAAACGACAACCAGGAGACTCATGAGCGCAAAGCGATACCGCGCGTCTCTCCAACTCAACAATTTCATATGCTCCTCGCGTGCGGTCACGGAGACTAAATCTCCCGTGTCGCAGGCAAGAACATATGGGCATTTCAGATTTCGGGCAAGCCAACGGGCTTATCTCGAAGCGCTTTCAGGAAGTTGTTATCTGCGGAAAGGGTGGAAAGTGCGTATTGGAAGTTGCTGAGAGTCTTTGTTGCGGTGGATTTCCAAGGCGGAAGTTCGTACCGAAGGCATTCGCGCAGTGTGGGAGAAGAAGCCTTATGAGATGAACAAATGTTTGACTTTGGTGCATCTCACAGGGAATGGATTACGCAAGAGTTGCTCGTGATACGCCCACGATCAGCAAACTCGATGCACATATCTTCAACTAATCTCGCGATTCATCTTTGCGTCGGACAAAGCGTTTCTCTCAACTAGCCATGTTCAATGCGCGCTTTTGTATCGGAATACGCCGCTTCGATGAGCCTTCTTAGCGCTGCCGTGTTTGTGGCTGTTCCTGGCTTCAGCTTCACATGGCGCATGAACTTGCCGGTGCCCTGCAGCAAGCGAGCCGGATCCGGCAGGGATGCTCCTTGAAAAAAGCCTACGTTTACGTGCGACGTGAATACGTTGACGTAGCCAAATGCCGCATCTCCCAGACATGCAGTCGGACAGTCGTCATGCATAATCTCCCGGACTTCGTCTCCGCATTTTCGCATCACCTCAAACCACTTCTGCGCGATGGCGCCCAATTGACCTCCATGCCCTTTCATCCAGCCATCGATGGCCGGATCACGCTCGACAGCGCCGTTCAACCGAAACAATTCCGTTCTTGTGGTCATGGCGTTCTAAGCACTACTTCCCGGTTCCAAGGGGCCACACTTTCCTCATATTCCATGGGGTCGCCGAAACCTTCGGTTTGAACGCCGAGTCGGCGTAGAGCGCCCAAGGCCATCAACCGGCGATGCGCGTTGAATGTCATGATATGGGCGAAGACACCGCCGAAGGTGAAGGTCTCGGCCGGCTCGCAGAGCGCGTCGACAAACGTGTCATCCCATCCGGAGCGCTTTCGGACGTCCCTCAAAATACGATGCAGTTCAATATCGGTCTTTTCGAGCCTTTGCATCATCGCTTTTGGAGAACGCAGCGATTTGGGAGAACCGTTCATATCCATTTGGGTCCCGGACAGCGCGGCGGTCCAGACTTCTTTCGTGAAGATAATGTTCTCCAACAGTTGCCTCAGCGTCTTATTCGACTCCCGCCAGGGCAGCAGCTCCACCACCGTGGGTAGTGGCCGATCCAGTTGTTCCTCAGTCAAAGTGCTTGCGTATTCCAGTAAACGTCGGGTGTGCCATGAGTCGTTGCCTGCAAAGCGATCGAATAAATCCATGTCTCTTCCTCCTTCTGTTAAGGAACCAGGGGCAAGAAAGTGAATTTTGTTGGACGCGGGCAAATGAAAGTGCGAATCACGCATGCGGCGGTAGATGCTGGGAGAAGTCCGAAATTCTCTGCGGAAAGCGCGAGTGAACGCCTCTAACGAATTGTAGTTGGCATTCAAAGCGACCTCCGTGACCGACATTCCCGTATGCCCCAGTTGATAAGCTGCTCTTTCCAGCAAAAGCCGTCTCCGCATAGCTGCTGGAGTTTCTTCGACCACGGTTCGAAACAGCCTGTGGAACTGCGTGCGACTTTGGTACGCTTGGCGCGCCAGATCGTGCGTCTTCGTCTGAGTGTCCAGGGAGTTCGCGACAAGTGCAGAAAGGCGGTCCCGCGTGCCCTGACCATCCGCTTTATTCATGCGCCTTGGTTCCTCAACGGAAACGAATCATAGACAAAGATGAGGCGTTTCGCCTGATCATACGTACCAATCTTCTACCTTAAGAGCAGGACCAAAGACAAAACACAAGCCACCGCGTGCGCACGATTATCTTTCATGGACGCCGCTGTATTGATGAAACGGCCCAATTCCTTGATGGTCGGCACACCTTTCCTTACGCGGGTTAGGGAAGGGTACCCCTCAACCTTTCTCAGCTTATGGTAGTGTCTCACTCTAAAGATGAGGACGTGAAACATGAGCACGCAACATCGCAGCCGGGTGATTCGTCTTGTTGAGGCTCAAGCACGTATTCCCGGCCCCGCGGGCGAGCACGCCGTTGTCGTCTTCCAACGAGGCCCCCTGGATATAGCCCTTTCCCTGCCTCAGCGCCCGAGCCAGCAGACCCCACACGCGCAAGACGAGATTTACTTCATCGTTCGTGGCCGGGGAGTACTCTTGCACGATGCTAAGCGTGAACCTTTCGAGTCAGGTGACCTCTTGTTCGTGGCTGCCGGAATCGAGCACCAGATCGAGGACATTTCTGAGGATTTTGCGATGTGGCGCGTGTTTTACGGGCCTCCCGGCGGCGAGGTTCCGGCGTAAGGAATCAGGCCACAAACGAAACCTATTCGTGACCTGTCGGCTAATCGCACATTTGGAATGTCCGGAAAGCAACGGTGCACGCTCTGCACAGGGTCCGTGACGCTCTTCTCGCGCAGTCTCCGGCCTGCAGGGCGCGCCTTGGTGCGTCACCATCCCCGCGTACGTTCAACCCAACTGAAGTTGTTTTAGACCTCGATTTGACACCGTTGTGGACGACATTCGGCCGCTCTCGCCATTAGAATCGAGCATGGAACGCCAAAAGACTATGCGAGCGAAATGAGGTTGGAGATGGAGAGCGAGAAAGATACTCTTCCGAGAATCACCGCCACGGTTCCCGAGCCGACCACTGGCCCTCTCAGCTTCGAAGAGTTGCAGCTTGCGAATCGCAACCGCGGCTTGCCTCTCGAGGCCCTCCGGTACGACATCACTCCCATAGGTCTTCACTACCTGCTCGTCCACTTCGATATTCCGCTCGTCGATGCTTCGGCTTGGCGCCTCCGCCTCGGCGGCGAAGTGAAGAAGGAAATGTCACTCAGTCTCGAGGATCTTCGCAGCCGACCGCGCTGCACTCTGCCCGTCACTTTCGAGTGCGCCGGCAATGGTCGTGCCCGACTTTCGCCACGCCCCATCAGCCAGCCTTGGCTTAACGAAGCCGTCAGCACCGCCGAATGGACCGGGACTCCGCTCGCAAACCTGCTCGACGAAGCCGGACTCGCACCCGGCGTCGTGGAATTGGTCTTCACCGGCGCTGACCACGGAGTCGAGAAAGGATACGAACATGACTACGCCCGCAGCCTTTCCGTGAATGAGGCAAAGCACCCTGAAGTCCTGCTCGTTTATGAAATGAATGGCCGTCCTCTTGAGCCGCAACACGGCTTTCCCCTGCGCCTGATCGTGCCCGGCTGGTACGGCATGACGCAGGTGAAGTGGCTGTCACGAATCGACGCGGTCAGTGCAGCATTCGATGGGTATCAGCAGCGCGTGGCCTACTTGTACAAGCGCGATACGGATGATCCCGGTGAACCTGTGACGCGAATGCGGCCTCGCGCGCTGCTCGTGCCGCCAGGATTCCCGGATTACCTCACCCGGCGGCGAATTCTCAACCGCGGACGTATCGCAGTTCACGGCCGCGCCTGGTCGGGCCAGGGATCGATTTCACGCGTTGAGTTCTGCGTCGACGACCGCTGGATCGATGCGGCGCTTGGAAAAGCGTCCGGCCTGTTCTCCTGGTGCGCTTGGAGCGTCGATTGGGACGCCTTGCCTGGCGAGCACGTACTTTCTTGCCGCGCCACCGACTCCGCTGGGAACGTTCAGCCCACCGATCCGCCCTGGAACTTTCAAGGCATGGGCAACAACGTGGCCCAGGAAGTCAGCGTCACCGTGCGTTAACAGGTCTGTTTGAAACCTATCTGCAGCTTATCCTCGCCTGCCGAGACTACGGCAGGAGCCTTTGCCGGGACCCAACGCGCAGCAAGCTCCTCGAACTGAGCAAGCTGGCCGCTCACTGTTCTGTGCACTTCGCATGAGCAGGCTGACTTCGTGAATGTTGTCGGTAACGACGATTGCCCTCGGGGTAGAGTTAGTTTGTGCATAGTCAGCATTGCGGAAGTTAGAATTGCGCGGCGACAGGACACCTTCGCAAGCTGGCATTACGCTGAAGGAGGGACGGCTACTGCGCTGCTTGGTTGCTTGTAGCCGATTGGTTTAGCTCCTGCTGCAACTGGAGCAACTGGCGCAACTGGTCAGCATTGGACGAGTTGGACGTCGGGCTATTCCGTGGACTCGTTTGCGCTAAAGGTTGATAGGACTTGGGTGTTTGTTGAAGCACAACGTAGATAGGTACGCCGGCCGAAACCGTGACCACGATCTGCTGATTCACTGCCAATCGCGAGACCTCTTCGTCTCCGGTTTCGCCGATGTTACTGGCGGCACGCTCTCGCATAAGATCCGATTCGCTGAGCGGTTGGTTCAAGCTGCCCTGCCCGAGGAACAAGGAACCAGCCTGACCGATTCCAGATAACGATCTCACAAGGGCGTTCTTTCCTGTGTTCTTGCCTTCAACTTTTCCTTTCAGCGGCCTTAAGTCCAAACCTGTCGCAGCAGCTTCGATAGGAACGGAAGAGCCATCCGGCAACAGTAGAGAATCGAATTGAAGGTCAACATAGCCTGAACGGTTTGCTTCCCGGATATGACCAACTGCCTTAGCCCCTGCAGGAACAATAATTTCTCCGCCTTGCTCATAGTTGTACTCGATCACGGCGAGAACTGGTGCGCGAACAGCCGTGCTTGCGGCTGAATCTAAGCGTGCCCGCAAGCGCGTGCCCATAGCCAAGCCCAAGCCCAGTTCAGCGGTGGCTTCATTCGCAGTCTGAGGACCAGTAGGCCCGGTAGAAATCTTGCGTACGTATATTACCGAGGGCTTTTCCATAGCCTCGCGCTCCGTTTTGCTCACATCAGTTGCGTCAGCACTCGAGACTGCTTCGTATGGCGGTGCTTGCCACTTGTCTCCAAAGGGCGGTATTGAACCCAATGTGCCAGCCTCGTTAGGCTGCGCAATCTGCGAAGTATTTGAACTGGATCGAATTACCGTTCTCTGGAGGTCGCGTTCGTTCAGAAAACCTTGGTGCGCTTCTTTTGCGGAGGGACGCCCGGAGTCGGTGATCGGGAAAAGGCTCTTGTCGATACTTTCGTTGCTGCTTTCAACGGCCGACTCATCCTTCGAGGTCGCACCGCGATTTTTCGCCTTCTCTGGCCCACCTCGATGTGGCATAGAGATGGCAACGAAGATCAGGAGCGCTGTCACGATCGCACCTGCGCCGATGATTACGAATCGGTTCTGTTGGATCTGCTGCTTCGCTCTCTGCTTGGCTCTGGTCGCAAACTCCGGCAAGGGGACCGGTGCAAGCGGTGGGATGGGAGCGCCGTTGAGGATTTCATTTGCGTCCGGTTCCTGAAGCAATCCAGCGTTGCCATTGTCACTGTGTGCGTTGGGACGAGTCACTTTGCACCCCCTGTTGCCGGAGCCACAAACGCGATCGGCGCCAAGACTGGACGGTCGACCTCTTCCGCTTGGGCAACTGCCAGTAACAACCTCTCGCTGGATTCCTTGAAACTTGGCCGTTCGAATACGACCACTCCATCGGCCCTGGCGCCAGGTGCGAGACTGCGTGTGGTCATCCAGTAATCTTTGATCGCCACCGGCTCGGCCTTGATCGGCTTCCGATGTCTGTCTCTCGATGTCCCGGTAAGCTGTATCTGGGGTGGCAGCACTTCGATGGTTCGTGCAGAGGCGTTAAGAACGGCGAAAGTCAGGGCCATCTGCTGCTCCTTTTCCGTCGTCTGTCCGACCGCAACTCGCAACAGTTTGCCCTCCCAATGCGGATTTTCAAGCCGTGGTGTCTTCAGCAGTTGTTGCTCTTGACTATGGGGTTTCTCTTGAGGAGCGGCGGGGGAAGGGTCTTCTGGCGCAACATTCTTTGTTTCTCCGACCACAAAGCTGGGATGAGCCGAAGTGATCACAAAACTGTGCGGCCGCTCGCAGTTGAGAACATAGTCGACCACTTCGCTGTGGTCTGATTTTCCTTGGCTCACGAGGCTTAGTGAGATCTCATGGCCGCCTTTGGTCGTAATCAGAGCATTGGTTTGTGCGGGTTTGGCACTCGTTGCTTTGAAAAACACCAGCTGCGGCTCGGCTTCTGAGTGTTCCGCCTTAAACGCTCCCGGATCGCCCAGGACAACCGAGCTCACCTCCTCCAACACTCGCACCGAGCTGACATATCCCGGTCGAACGTGCAGGACCAGGACCTGTTCCGGATCAATACTTAGGTTCACGATCCGTGCTTGAGGCAACTCGGTCTGCGCCGAAGCCATGTGCAAAGGCAGCAAACTCATCGCTATCAGATGTACGAAACTCAAACATTTGTTCATCTCACATGCCTTTCTGAACAGTGTTCGTGCTTTCTGCTTCCATCCCCGCTTCTCGAAGGTAAGTTGTTCTAATTGTTGAGACGTACCCGACGACGTCAGGATTTCGGTAAGGAAGACCCCGCCTGCCGATCGTGTCTTCGCCAGCGTAATAAGCAGCAGCCACGAGCCTGAGATCATTATGAAATCGTCTCATTAACCACGCGAGATAGCGCACACCGGCCGAGGCGTTCTGGTCGAGACTGCAGCGGTCGGCCACTCCCAACCGCTTGGCAGTAGCGGGCATCAATTGCATTAGCCCCGCAGCGCCTTTCGCAGAGATCACGCACGGCTGCCAATTCGATTCGCGCGAGACAATGGCCCGTGCCAGCGCAATGGGCACCCGATAGTGTTCCGCATAGGCCGAGACGTAATACGCAGCTTCCATCCGCGCTGGTGCCCTACTTGATTGCGCCCAGCAAATCGGGATGGCGCAAAGCATTTGCGCCAAGATGAGCGCCGACTTCATGCCGCATTCCCTCGCAGAGCTTCCGCACTGTACCGCTGCGCGTCGTAGATCAGGCTGGCAAAGCCGTCTCGCAGAAGCAGCTTTCGCCGGTCGGCCTCGGTCTTGGCTAGCAAAGGTAGCAGCGTGTCCCTCATCTCTGCCGTAATTTGTTCTGTCCCGAGAACTTTGAGCGCCTGCGCGAGATCGAGAATTTCGGAGACGGACGGTGGTTTTTCCAGGCTCCAGCCGCGCAAAGCCTTGGCAAGGCCCGCCATACCTGCGTGGAATTCGCGCGTGGAATCTGGCGTTCTCAGCGCCACAATTTCCGCCTCCCGTTCGGCCGTGGGGTGCTCAACCCGAAGATAGAAACTGCGTCGGCGCAACGGATCCCCGATGCGCCGCTCCTCGTTGGATGTGAGCACAACAAAGGGAATGCTCATAGCTCGAACTGTTCCGAGTTTTGGAATGCTCAGCTGCCAAACACTCAGAAGTTCTAACAACATTGCTTCAAATGCGTGGTCCACTTTGTCTAGCTCATCAATTAGCAAAACACAGGGCTTTTCGGACCGGAGAGCGCGCAACAAAGGACCGGCGCTGAAGAATTGCTGGCTGTGCAATTCAGCCTGCAGGGATTCCCAATCGGCGTCGGCGGATTTGGCTCTCAGTTCGACGCAAAGCTTTTGCAGGGACTCATCGAACTTGCCGATCGCCTTCTCTTCGTTTATGCCCTCGTAGCACTGGAGACGCTCAACCGTTGTGTCCGCCGTTTCCGCCACTGCATATGCCAGTTGAGTCTTGCCGCTGCCGGCGGGGCCTTCCAGCAACAGCGGCTTGTGTAGTTTTGCCGACAGGTAAACCGTTGTTGTCGCTACGGAATCGGCGATGTAGCCGGTAGCGCGAAGCTTTCCCGATAGTTCCTCTATAGATGAAAACACATGTGGCTCCTACCCCGAGCCGGCTTCCCGACACGAGCGTCAAGAAACTAACCCCGAATGAAATTTCGGTCAAATCAGGGCCCAGCGAGTTCCCGGGTGGGAATTAACGCTGTCGTGTGGAAATTTTGACTAAGAGGAAGAACGGACCTAAAAAGCTGTTGGTAAGCGTGATCTGCGGAACTCGATCTGCGACACGAAACATAAGGAGCATGCGATGTCAGCCAGCCAACATTCACAACTATCAATCGTGCCGGGTACCAGTCGGCGCGAGCAGCCCGAACAGGCCGACTCTAGCTTCGAACCAACGATCGGACTAAAGGCAGTTGCACAAATTCTGAATTGCTCGGCAGAACAATGCCGGCGCCTCGCAGAGGCAAAGAAGATTCCGGTGTTTCGAATCGGCTATCGGTGGAAATCCACCGCTTCTGCCATTGTCAGGTGGCGGGAAGAACAGCTAGCATTGATACGCCATTCGCGTCCTTCTGAGGAAAGGTAATCAGTGAGGACGAGATATCAACATGGAACCATTGAACTGAAGGAGCGCGCCCGAGGTCCCGCAATCTGGCAATTCCGCTGGCGAGATAAGACCGGCAAAAGAATGTCAGAGGACATCGGCACAACCAGTGAATACAAGAACAGGTCCGCGGCTGATCGATGTTCCAAAGTCGCTTACCTGAGAATGAAGGTCAACAGCGATCAACCGGTAGAACCGGATGAGAAATTTGGCGTTGTACTTGAGAGGTATGTGCAGGAAGAGATCCCGAAACGTTTCTCGACCAAGCATGCATATCTTTCCTACATCAACAATCACATTCGCCCCAAGTGGGGCGAATTCCCCCTGACCCAGGTAAAGCCGTTGGCCGTGCGAGATTGGCTCAAAGCAATCCTGGACAAAAAAGGCAAGCGTCCATTGGCCAACAAAACAAGAGGTCACATCAAGGGGCTCATGCATCGGATCTTCGATTGCGCCATGCTGTGGGAGTACCTGCCCCCGCACCGCAATCCCATGTCTCTGGTGCGAATCGAGGGCAGTTCGAAGCGAAGACGGAAGCCCCGAATTCTCACTCCTGGTGAGTTTGCAAATCTAATTGGTGCTTTTGACCGGGAGCCGTGCCGGACCATGGTGATCCTGGCCCTCTGCACCGGGGTGAGATGCTCGGAGTTGGTCGCCTTGAAGTGGAGCGATTTCGATTGGGAAAATCTCTCCGTTTATATTCGCCGGGCGATTGTTGCGGGTCGTGTCGACGATGTGAAGACCGAATATTCGGAGGCGCCCCTGCCACTTGATCCAGCGTTGGCGGAGGTGATCTTCGAGTGGAGGCGCAAGACTGAGTTTTCCGCCAACTCGGACTTCGTGTTCGCATCGCCCTACATGGCGGGAGAAAAGCCCTACACACCCTGGAACATGCAGCACAACCACCTGAGCCCGGCCGCAGTCAAAGCCGGCTTAGGACCGATCGGCTGGCATACGCTTCGCCACACCTACCGGGCGTGGCTGGGAGACAATGGCGAGCCGCTTACGGTGCAGAAAGAACTCATGCGGCACGCATCGATTCAGACCACGCTGAATACCTACGGCGGAGGGATGATGGACTCGATGCGAGGCGCATGGGAGAGTGGTGAAGCAGGCGATGGCGCGTTAATGGACGTCAGTGGACGTCAGCCCATCGTGTAAGTCTATTGGCATCAACAAAGAACTGGCGGAGAGAGTGGGATTCGAACCCACGTTAGAGTTTCCCCTAAACACGCTTTCCAAGCGTGCGCCTTCAGCCACTCGGCCATCTCTCCGGCGTGAATCGGATGGAAGGAACGACTCTTAAACAAGCTTTTGGTCAGCCGCAAATCCGGGCGATCCCGCAGCCGCCACCGCTCATTTCAATTCTATGGGTTCGGTCATCGGAACCGCAACTTGAAGGGAAACTTGCTAAGGATGGACGGGAATCTGGAGAGCAGAAGTCTTATTGAATTTTTGCCGCAGGATCTGCGTTCACCGTTGGCGCTGAACCAGCGACGGACGATCCGCTCGAAGACGCACCCGCTGCCGCCGCTTTCGCAGCGCCGTTCTCAGCTGGTGGCGGCAGAGGGGGCACTTTCGTGTTGTCGACTACATGATGATTCAGGCAGTACAGTGCAAGTTCGAGACGGTCTGCCACTCCAAGCTTGTCATATACTTTGCGCAGGTAATTCTTCACCACTTGTTCCGTGGTGCCCACGCGCAATGCAATCTCTTTGTTCTTCATTCCCTGGGTCACGCACGAAACGATCAGCGTTTCTTTGGGAGTCAACTGCACCTTCGGCCGCGATCCCGCAGGCCGGGACGTCTGGTTGCGGTACGCTTCCATGACCCAGCGGGTGCCCTGACTGTCGAGCCAGGTCTCCCCGGCCACCACCTTGCGCAGGCACTCCACCAACAGCTCGGGTTCCACTTCACGCGACACAATGCCGTGCGCTCCCCGGCGGAACAACTCCAACGTCAACTCTTCATCGGCGCCCGGGGTCACTACCACGACGCGCAACTGCGGGTTCTGCCGCAGCAGATCGGCCACCGCGTCCACCGGATTCGGCGTCAGCGCAGCTTCGAAAATCAGTACATCCGCGGTAAACTTCGCCGCCGCGGATTGCGTTTGTGCCAGCGTTTCCGCCTGCCCAACCACGCGAATGTCATCTTCCAGCGCGAACACCTTGCGCAGACCGGCGCGGAAGATGGCTTGCGTATCGGCCAGGATCACTCGGACAAATTGGCCTTTGCCGCCGTCTTCCCCTGCTCCGAGATTTTCTTCCACGCTAACCGGAATGGTGACCATTCAGTCCCTTGCGCCTATGCTCGTTCAAAATGGTATTCGTCAATCACTACGCCTACACCGCGTCGGCCGCGATCCTCGAAGCTGCGCACGACCCGCCCACGGCAGTCGATCTGTACGTCCTTCCGGGCGCCCACGACATCGCCTGGCAACAAAATCGTGAACTCCACCATCGAGCCCACGGGAACGTCTTTGTCCATGGCAAAGAGCACGCCGTTGGCTGAGATGTTTTCCGTCTCTGCCGAATACGCGCTGCCCTGGCTTTTTACCGACGCCGAGAGATGCAATGGAAAGCGCGGCGCACTCTGCATATCCTCGTAGTGTCCCGACTTGGCCTGCGCCTCGGTCATCGGTGCTGTGCCTTCCGTTGCCACGCTGAGAAGACCCTTTCCTGCCCGGAGCGCCGTTTCCGCTTCCGGACTCTCATCCAAGCTCAAGGGCAGCGTACACCCACGAATCCGCCAAATAAAGTTACCGAAGTCATTGAACAAATGGGGATAACTGCTTTTATTTGAATGGATTACAAGGTATTCCAAGGGCGGGATGCGAGCCTGAAACAGCCTGCCGGATGGGTCGATTTCCGGTCAAATCCGGGTCAATTTCCGGTGATTGTCGGAGATAAAAACGCGCAGCAAAAGTCAGGGACTGAATGCTGAGTACCGAGGTTCTTAGAACTTCGTCACTTCAGTGAAGTTGAACTCTTTCACCTTCATTGCCGGTACGACCATGTCGAACGACTCTTCCCCAGAAGCGCGCACCGGCACGCTCATGGCTTCCACGTTCGACAGCATGTGAATCAGGCTCTCGTTAAAACGAAAATTCCGGACTCCACCCTGCACCCGTCCATTCTCCACCAGGAAAGTGCCGTCGCGAGTCATTCCGGTCAGCATCTTCTCGAAGGGTTCCACTTCGCGGATATACCACAGGCGCGTCACCAGTACTCCGTGTTCGGTCGACGCAATCATTTGCTCGACTGTCTGCGGATCGCTCACCGGGGCAAACACAATATTCAACGGCATCTCTCCCATCTCGTTGGGCAACGCGAAACCGTGGCCCGTCGCCTCGATCGGACCAACCTTATCTTTGAATTCCGAGCGCTTCATTCTCTCGGCTGTCGCACGTGCATAGACCACGCGCTTCACGATTCCGTTTTCCACCAGCCCGACTCTCTGCCGCTGCACGCCTTCTCCATCAAACGGAGAACCGGTCTGCAGAGGATGCGCCACGTCATCCCAAATCGTGATGTTGTCGCCGAACAACTTCGCACCGATTCGTCCCGTCAGAAAAGAGCGCTGGTCAAGAATCGCCATCCCCGAGTAATCCCAGAACATAAATCCGACGATGTCGAGCACGGCCGCCGGTTCCAGGATCACCGTGTACTTCCCCGCCGGAATCTCCCGCGGACGCGCCGAATCCAGAGCCTTCTGCGTCGACACTTCAGCCAGCGCCAGCGGATCAAGGTTCCCCACATCCGGCGAGTTCGCCTTCTGCCAGCCGGAAGAATCCGCCTCCAGCATGGTGATCGAGATTTCAGCCGATGTTTGCGTATGCCAGCGGCTCAAACCGCGCGAGTTGAAGATCCCCTCCACAGACTCCGCACTGGAAAAGACTCCGGCAGTGGTGAGCTTGTGCGTTTGCGCCACGCCAACAATCTTCTTAACGCCCTCAGACCGCAATTCAGGAGTGATGTCCGCAGTCTGCTGAAAATGCCGGGAAGGAACAACTTGTGTGGCGGGCGCCCCGCCCGCAGAACTGGCGTCAGGCATGGGCAGGAGATCTGCATCCGGATGCTGCACTTTCGCCAAACTCTCTGCCGACCGTACCACTTGCCGCAAACTCTCTTCATCAAACTTGTTGGTAAAAGCCCGCGCCGTCCGCCCGCCAAACACGCTGCGTACCGAGACCACATGATTCTCCTCGGCCACATTCTGGTGAATCAGGTTGTTGGCAAAGCGCGTCAGCGCAAACCGACCGCCCGAGAAAAGCACCTCAACCTCATCCGCGGATGAGAGTTTCTTGATACGGTCGAAAATGTCGCCGGCAGTTTCTTTAGTCAACATTCAGATTTACTTACCTGCAGGTCAGCATCATAGTGTAGATGTAGTTTCCGTGACTGAGTTTTCGGATGCGCCGCAGAATGT
>Ga0210384_10000636_pt1 | contig 53006 bp, 47 predicted proteins | sample IncBWH2MmetaG_FD_160574 | JGI IMG/M metagenome (GOLD analysis project Ga0210384, IMG submission 160574) | Forest soil microbial communities from Barre Woods Harvard Forest LTER site, Petersham, Massachusetts, United States - Inc-BW-H-2-M | ecosystem: Environmental > Terrestrial > Soil >...
TACTTGAACGTCTTTCGCATTACCGTCCTTTTTGGTTCTCGATGTATTTCTTGACTGTTGATTCTGAAACGTGTCCGACTGTGCCAGCGTAATACGAACGCGACCACAAGGTAGGCATTCTCGAGACCAGATGTGGAAACTCGCTCCTGAGAATGTGAGATGACGCGCCTTTGAGTCTGTTGACGATCTCGGCTACGCATCTTGTTGGATCTGCCGACACGAAAAGACGAACATGATCCGGCAGCACTTCCATGACTTCGATCAGCACTCCGTATTGTGCCGCTACTGAGTACAACACGTTTTTGAGTCTCGTCTCGACATCACCGACGAGAACTTTAAGTCGGTACTTTGGACACCAAACGATGTGATACTTGAGGCTGAACACTACCCCGACATTCTTTCTGTACCTGCTGTGTGTTCCAATTAGCACATTAGAAGTGTGCCATACAACCAACCATGGTCAAGTTCGTTCGCGGGCTTACCTGTCGCCTGAAGACGACAGTCCGCGCCCGGTCAAATTATCGGATTCCTCGTCATTCCTTTTTAAGCCTGTGTGCCCCGATCGAGGTTGATCCCGAACGATGGTCAGAACTTCGGGCTCCGCTTCTACGCGCCTTAGGACCGCCCTGGGGAATCGGAAGTGGAAATACCGAAACTGTCCAATCTTTCGATCGTTCTCCCCGGATAAGACAGCGGTGTCGACCGATGGGGTGTCGAGCGCGAATCCGAGCGTGCGCCGTTAAGCCGCCTCAAGGTTGGCGGCCGCGGTCGCCTTTTTGGAACAGGTACCACTTTCCCGGGGCTCTGCTATCGACGCCCTCGGCTTTCAAATTTTGTTCTATCTGGGCGCGAGATTGGCGCGGGCCGATCGGCTGCTCGCGATCGGCGAGCGCGTAGGCGGTGACGGCGGAGATGGCGACCTGGCGCTTCAGCTGGGCGATGTCCACTTTGTCGAAAGTATCGGAGGCGGCATGATAGTTGATCAAGTAATTCGCGGCGGCTTGATTGGCAACTAGCGTGGGGACGCCTTCGAGCACGAAGTCGAATTCATCGGTGCCGGTATCAATGTCGAAAGTAAAGTCCTTTACGCCGAGCGATTGCACGGGCTCGAGCGCCTCGCGGACCGCGGGCAAAAGGTCCTTCCGCCCGCCGAGTGAAAAGCCTGTCACCTCCCCAATCCCTCCATCGAAAACAATCGCTGCAACCATGCGGTCGAGCTCCGGGCGGTGCGCGCGCGCATAGTCCCAGGAGCCGAGCAATCCCTGCTCTTCCCCGGTGAACAGCGCGAAGCGGATGGAACGGCGAGGGATCACGCCGGAGGCGCGGATCACGCGTGCGGCATCTATCACCATCATGGCGTTGCAGCCGTTGTCGAGCGCGCCCGTGCCGAGATCCCAGGAATCCAAGTGCGCGCCGAGCAGGACGAATTCACCGGGCTTCTCCCGGCCGCGGATTTCGGCGATTACGTTTTCCGATTCTACCGGTCCCGTAACCCGATTGCTCATTTCGAAATGCACGCGGACTCTTTGCCCTCGAGCAAGGAAACGCGCCACCCGTTCAGCATCCTCGCGCGCGACGACAGCCTGCGGAATGTGGTCAATCTGGCCGGCGCCGGCGACGGTATGGCGATACAACAGAAGGTTCGGGCGGCTGGACATCCACAGGATGGCCAGGGCGCCCGCATGAACGGAGCGGTCGGCGATGCCAGAGGCTACTGCATATTCATGGAAGAGGTCGTCCCAGGTAACCAAAATGTCTGAATGCACCAGCACGATCGCGCCTTTGACCGCTTCACCGGCCCTGGCAAAGCCAGCGTCGTCTCCCGGACCCACATCTACGATGTCCCGGGTGATTCCGCCCTCGGGCGTGCCCGGGGACCAGGCGATCGAAACCAGACGCACAGGGAATGACTCGGGCGAGATGACTTCGATCTGTGTATGCCCTTCGCTCCATCCGGCGGGAATCGTGAATTTCTCAGTGTGAACTTCATCCACTCCCGCATGGCGAAGCGCCTCGACGGCCCATCCGACCGCCCGATTGGCGGCCGGGGAACCTGTGATGCGGCCGCCGATCGAGTCAGTAAGATAACGCAGATTCTCCTCCAAGGGAGAGGCCCCCAGGGCGCTTTGAATCATCGTGGGAGCAAGGTCTGCGCAAGAGGTGTGGGTCGAGCAGACTCCTTCGCCGGAAGGCACCTCTCTAGAGAAGGGAGCGGGCGGGGCGGGCAGGATCTGGGCTCCCGCCACTGGACACAGCAGAGATAAGGTCGACGCAAGCCAGAGAATCTGAGGCTTCCAGTGCCTTCGCACCTTGATTGACCCCATCCGATGTAGGCCTGAAATGGTCACGGTTGTCATTGCCAGCATGCAAAACTCACAGCCAGGTGCAGGCTCGCGAATTATAGCGGTCGGTGGCTCCCAAAAGCCACTGATGTCGTTCGATAGCTTTGCACTCGAGGAGCAACGCACGGCAGATTTTTCAGTATACGGGCACATTCTACCTGCGTACTTCACCTGGCTTTAGCAATCGGGTAAGTTATGTATCTCAGATTGAGCCCTTTAAGAATTTGGTCGGTTTTGGCAAAGCACCTGCCATGCTGCAACTCTTTGGGGCCCAGCAGTTGGGAATGCAGTTCGGCGCTGAATGGGATCAAACCTTACGATCCTAGGAAGGTCGCTGCAGTTCCCGAACACAACGCAGCAGGAACTAGTCGTACTAAAACGGAATAGAAAATCAAATTCAGCTTCGCCAAGTGCAGTCCTGGGCAAGCAAACGGAAGGGTGATCGTGAAGAAGCTCCGCGCATTTCCGAAGCTCATGCAACAACAAAAGAAGCAGGAAGTGGCTATGCCTAACTTGTTTGTTTTCTGTGAGAAGCAAACGGGAGTGGCGCAGTTTCGCGCGGCCTCGACCAGGGATTACACCTGCACGGTCGAGAGAATCGCGGGTTTGCTGGCCATGCAATGCCTGGTGCGCGGGCAGAACCCGGGCGATTTCGAGATTATGGTGCCGGCCGAGGGTACCTTTGTCGATCGGCTGGTGGCGCGCGCGCACGACCTGTTGAAGGAAGGTCGAGCGATAGGCTGCCCCATGTCTCTGAGCGAGAGGCAGCGCGAGGTGCTGCACTCGGTGATGGATAACTGCGCGAACAAGGAAATCGCGTCGAAGTTGAACATCACGGTGAGAACAGTGAAGTTTCACATTTCAACGCTTCTCGGCAAATTTGGCGTGGAAAGTCGGACGGAACTGGCGCGGCGAGCGGCTGGGTTTATGCGGCCGACGATTCTAGAAGAAGCCGCACCGACCATCGAGCGGCAAACTCTGAAGCTGCGCAACCCGGGTTTCGAATCCATGCCGATTGAAACCACGCTGCGGATCGCGAATAAAAGCCGCAACGTTCGCTTTCCCGGCAGAGTGCTCACGGCCTAGGACTGAGGGGGCGGCGCTTATTTCTTCGTCAACAGGAAATTGCCGATCAGCAGGGCGTCCGCACCCGAGCAGAAGTAGCTCCGGATCGCATCGCGGGGCGTAACAACCAACGGCTCGCCAAATAAATTGAAGGACGTGTTCACCAGTATGGGAGCCGGTCCTTTCTCGCCGGAGCGCTTCAGAAGTTTGTAGAACAGTGGATTCGCTTCCGCTGTTACCACATGCAAACGGACTAGATTCTCCTTCAGCAGGAAACCCTCCGGAAGCGCCTCGAGCAGTTTGCGTCCCTTTTCGTTTGCGGTTGCCATCGTCGCCATGAAGCGTCCGTTCGCTGAGCAATTGAAATATTCGGCACAAGTGTCTTCGGGAATGGAAAGAGCGAATGGGCGGAAAGCTTCGCGGTGCTTGACATAGTCGTTGAGATTCTCCCGCACATAAGCGGCCCAGGGAGAAGCGAGCAGGCTGCGATGGCCGAGCGCGCGTCGGCCGAATTCGGTTGCGCCCTGAAACCAAGCGACGATTTTTCCGGCTTCGAGAAGTCGAAGCGTCTCATCAATCTGCTGGTCCTCCGTGTTGCACCAGCGGTAAGGCAACTTGGAGTTGTCGAGAACTTGCTTGATGGCTTCGTTCGAGTAGACCGGTCCCCAGAAAATGCTAGCAGGTGGCGCAACGCGCGGACGGTTCATGGTCTGGTGCCACGCGAGCCAGGCGGCCCCGAGGGAGGTGCCTTCATTGCCAGCGGCGGGCTGGACGAATACCTGGTCAAAGCCCGCGGTCGCTTCCAGCGAGGCTACCAGCAGAGGATTCAGGAACAAGCCACCGGAAATGCACAAAGAGCGCACACCCATCTGAGTGCGGAGCGAGCGAAGCCAATCGCTGACCACGACAGCGCAGGCCTTCTGCAGACTGGCGGCGATATTGGCGCGGACGGCGTCGTCCAAATGCAGGTCCGCCGAATCGGGAATTCCCAGGCCTCTGTAGAATTCTTGGCTGAAACACATTTTTCCGCCAAATCCGCGATTGAAAAACTTCCTGTTCAGGTGCGGAGGGCCGGCAGGATCGCGGCGCAGAATCTGAAGGAAGTGATTTGTGAAAACTGGCTCCCCGGAGAAGCTCAGCCACTGAGTCTTGTGTTCCTCCCCGTGCGCTACGAAGCCCAGCAGCTGCGTGATTTGCGTATAGACCCAGGCGAGGGAATGAGGAAGCGAAATGGATTTGAATTCGCGGATGCGCGTGCCCTCACCCAAGCCGGCAAATCCGGTGCGGCTATCGCCCTGCTCGTCGAGGACTATGATGAGTGCGCGGTCAAATGGCGAAGCGTAGAAAGCGCTCGCGGCGTGGCACAAATGATGGTCGAGTCCGAGGATGCGGTCCGATGAGCCCTTGGCCAGATTTCGCAGGATGCGGAAATTGTTCAAGTCACGGCCAAGCTCGCCGAGAGCTTTATTTAAATAGTAGGCGCTGGATATCGGGGCCAGCGGGGCGAGCAGGGCGCGAAAAAGAAACTGCCGGGCAAATTTGTGCCCCGGACGGGTGGCGATGGCAACACGGTCAACGTCGCGCCAATCGATCTTTGCCTGTTCGAGACAGAAACGGATTGCGGATTGCGGTACTGCATCGGTCGAGCGGGTGCGAGCGATCTTTGCTTCTTCGATGGCGGCCAGAATCTGGCCATCGGACAATAACGCCGCGGCCAGATCGTGGCCCATCGCGGATACGCCGAGAATTCGCATGGACCTCTAATGTTGTTGCGATCGTGCTCTCTAACCAGCAGCTCGCACAGGGTAGAGAATTTCGGGTTCAGACATCTGCACAGCGTGCATTCTACAGTGTGATGCGATCGTGCTGAAGCGAAACAGCGCCGGGTGTTGCGCAAATAGTGGCGTCTCGCGCCCCCCTTCGGAAAAAGCGCCGCGGCGCGATGGCTTCAATGCAGGATTTCCCTAGCCAGTTCCCTGACATGCTCGGCTATAGAGGCCGCAGACGTGAGGCCTGGCGATTCGATCCCCATCAGGTGGATGACGGAGGGAAATTGCGGGTCGCGCTCAATGATGAAGTCGGCAAAGCCACTTCCTGGGGCCGCCGCGGGGCGGGAATTTGGTGGCGGCGTTAACTTCGCGCGAATCCCGGAATAGGCTTGCAAGAGGTCCGCGGGTCCGAGACCGGGCAAAAGCGAGCTCGCAGCGCGGGCAAATTCTTCGACGGGCTGGCGGTCGCGCTCGTAATCGCTTTTGTCGGCGATGTATTTCGCGGTCGGGCCGAGAAGGACACTGCCCCAAAGGGTTTTTGTGAGATGGACGCCGAGACTGATGCCTTCCGGGTGCGGGAGAGGATAGACGAGGCCTCGAACCCAATCCTGTTTGGAACGGACCAGCTCGCAATACTCTCCGCGAACCGGATAGATTCGATGCTGCGCCATACTGGAGCCGAGCATGGCCGCTACTTCGTCGGCGAATAGTCCGGCGCTATTGACAAGACACCTGGTTTCAATCTCTCCGGCGGCGCTCATGACGAGGATCGCTTGCGGCAGCGGCTCGAGGCGCTCCACTTTCGCAAGCGTCACAATACTCGCGCCTTGGTCCGCGGCAATTCGCGCATAAGCCTTGACCAATTCTTCGCTCGCAACGATGCCTGTCGAGGGTACCTCGATGGCCTGGAACCCCTCGACGTGAGGCTCGCGGGCGCGGATGGCGGCGCGATCCACCAGGCGGAGTCCCTGCAGTCCGTTGGACACGCCGTTTTCGATCAAGGAAGCGAGCGCATCTGTTTCAGCCGGTGTCGAAGCCACCACCAGTTTCCCGATTTTTCGATGGGGCACCTGATGGGCTGCGCAAAACTCATAAGTGAGTTGATTGCCCCGAAGGCAGTGCCGCGCTTTCAGAGAGCCTGGGGGATAGTAAAGACCGGAATGGATCACACCGCTATTTCGCGAGCTTGCGCCCATGCCGAGTTTCGGCTGTGCTTCGAGAAGGAAGACGTCGCTCCAATGCGCAGAGAGGGCGCGAGCGATCGCGCAACCGACGACACCGCCGCCCACTACTACGGCGTTGGCTTGGTCGGTGAAATGTGAACCGAGTGTCACGCGGTCAATCCTCCGGTCGTCAATTTAGTAAAACCAGCCGAATCCCGCACGCTTCAGCCCCTCCTCGAGACCTGAGGCAGGAAGGATTCCTATGGCCCCGGGGAGAATCAAGGCCTCGCTCCTCCAAGGGGGTGCTGCTCTCGCCCGATTTGAGTGCCCCCCCTTGGGAATGAAGCAACAGGCTAACACCAGTTGTCGCACGCTGGAAGTTCCCGACCCTGGAATGGCCCAGTTTTGGATGGGAATCGAATACCGGGCAAAGATCAATATCCCGATTCGAGCGTAGTTCAACTCAGACAAGGACATTCGAAGTTCAAAGGGAGATTCCCAGAGGCGTTTCCCTAGGTCCGCGAGAGGCTCCTGTAAAGCATTTTGAATGAATTGGTTAAAGGACCTGTCCTAATCCCTAGAGCAGGTGCTCATTGGCCCAGCTGAACAGGTGAAGGGGCCTGCCCTATCTCCGTTCCCCTGACCAGTAGTTAGCACGTCCTTGGCCTCCCTACACTAATGCCATCATGAACCCAAGCCCACGGAACTCGATCGACGGCGCAGAAGACTTTGCCGGATATTATGTTGCAAAACGGCGAGGACTAGGCGGACAGTTCGCCATCCTCCTGGCCATTGCGGCATTGCTCGCAACCGTCGGCCTTGCCAACTGCACGGGGCTGAGCAACCCAAACAAAGCAGGAGTTGGAACCCCTGGCGCGTTAGGTGCCGGCATCCTGAAGTTAAGCTCCACATCACTGAGCTATGGAAAAGTCCCGGTTGGTAACAAATTGACCCAAACGTTGACCTTGACCAATACTGGAACAGGTACAGTGAACATTGCTTCTGCGGACATTACCGGAGACGGTTTTTCCTCTGTGGGAGGGACCCCGCTGAGCGCCATCGCCGTGGGGCAGAGCGCGACAATTCAAATTCAGTTCGCGCCGCCTGCTGCTGGAACTGTGTCGGGCACACTTAGGGTTGGAAGCGATGCGGCAAATTTGCCTTTGACAATCTCACTGACCGGAACGGGCACACAGGCGGGATTGACCGTTTCTCCCGCCGCCCTGAATTTCGGAAACGTAACGGTGGGCCAGAGCAGCACGCAGCCCGTAAGCCTGACGAATAGCGGAAACGTGAACGTGGTCGTGAACCTGGTGACACTCGCCGGCGGCGCTTTCACAGTTAGTGGACTATCGCTGCCTGCGACCGTCGCTGCGGGGCAGAGCTTGTCGTTCAATGTGAGGTTCTCACCAATCGCCGGCGGCGGCGTGGCAGGAAACATCACCGTCACCGACACGGCGCCGGATTCTCCCCAACTGATTCCAATGTCTGCAAGCGGAGTGGCAAGTAGTGCAAATCTTGTCCCCAACCCGGGAAGTTTCGCTTTCGGGAATGTGGCGGTCGGCACCACCGCCTCTCATGACATCACGCTTTCGAACGCCGGGAATTCCAGCGTCAAGATCTCCTCCGCCAGTGTCGGCGGATTGGACTTTGCGATAACGGGATTGGCGACTCCTAAGACCATTCTGGCCGGGCAGAATGCGACCTTTACAGCACAATTCGCGCCCACAAAAACGGGAATTTTCTCCGGAACAATTGTGATTACCAGCGACGCGTCGGACCCATCGATATCGATTCCTCTGACGGCCATTGGAACGCGGGGACAACTGAGCCCTAGTCCGGCGAGCATCAATTTTGGAAGTCTGGCTAGCGGAGCTAGCGCGTCTGTCCCGGTTACCTTGACGAACACGGGGACGGCGAACGTGGTCGTTGCATCGGCCAGCGCTTCGGGCACCGGCTTCAGCATCAGCGGCTTGGCAACTCCAGTGACGCTGATTGCAGGGCAAGGCACGTCGTTCACGGCAAGATTTGCGCCCACCGCGGTAGGCAACGCCAACGGCAGCATCACCATTCTAAGCAACGCCCCGAACTCTCCTATCACTCTCGCGCTCAGTGGCGTTGCGACCGCACAACCACAACCTAAGTTGACAATCAGCCCGACCAGCGTGAACTTCAACAAAGTGAATGTGGGAAGCAGCGGGGCGGCAACCATCACGCTGAGCAATCCGGGCAATGCCAACACCGTCCTATCTCAGATCACGCCGTCTGGCAGCGGATTCAGCGTGTCGGGCCTGACGTTGCCGGCGACGATTGCCCCGGGTCGCAGCACCTCCTTTATCGTAAAGTTTTTGCCAACTGCCAAGGGTAGCCCTTCGGGGGATATTTCAATCATCAGCAACGCGCCGGGATCGCCGGCATCCATTCCATTGGGCGGAACGGGTGTTCAAGCACAACTGACAGCCAGCCCAGCGAGCACAAACTTCGGAAGCGTGATCACCGGCAGTAGCAACTCGCAGATGATTACATTGAAGAACGGCGGGACTGCCAGCGTGACGATCACCGAGGCCAACGCCGCCGGTGCAGGTATCAGCACCGCCGGGCTCGCAGTTCCCGTTACGATTGCTGCCGGTGGAACGACATCATTCAACATCGTATTTGCTCCCATGTCTGCGGGCGCTGTAAACGGATCCGTCTCGCTGGTAAGTACCGCACCAAATTCGCCGATGGGACTCCCGGTCAGTGGAACTGGCACCGCGTCCACCTCACTGCTGAGCGCAATTCCGGCTAGTTTGCCGTTTGGCAGCGTGACTGTGGGAGGCAACGGCTTGCTGACAACCACGCTCACTAACAACGGGAACTCAAATATATCTATCTCCAATGTGACTTTCACCGGAGCGGGATTCAGCGGCAGTGGCCTGACCTCCGGCATGATGCTCGGACCGGGCCAGGCTGCGGTCCTGACGGTGACATTTCTGCCGGCGGCGTCCGGTCTTGTGAACGGCAATGTGGCCATCGCGAGCAACGCTACTGGCTCCCCTACGAATATTTCGCTGTCGGGGACAGGCGCTCCGGTGGGTACGCACTCCGTGGCGCTTTCCTGGGATGCGAGCGTCTCGTCCGGGGTAGTCGGGTATTTTGTCTACCGCGGCAATGTCTCAGGAGGGCCGTACACGAAACTCAATCCATCGGCAGACGCCAGTCTCAATTTCACAGATCCGTCGGTCGCTTCGGGCCAGACCTACTTCTACGTGGTCACCGCGGTCGATGGCACGAACGATGAGAGTGGATTATCCTCTGAGGTATCGGCACAGATCCCGTAGGCGCGTCGAGGATAGCAGGAAGTGTCGGGGCTTCTGAGCGCGCCAGTAGAAATCGCTAGATTCGATCCCTGAGAATTTTGCGCCCCCGCGAGCAGGGCCCGCTCGGCCTGACCGCGCGGACAGGTGCGGTAGCCTGTCCCACCCTTGTACCCCTGTCCAGTAGCATTGGTGGCCTCCCCGGTCTGACAATTCAACCGAGTCATGACGGGTGTCCACATCCTAGGCGATATTGGCAAGCCTATAGCAGCATTTGCTGGCGCCAACAAGTTCCGTTCCTCGCTGCTCGCCTATTCCCTGTTGGGGATGGTTTTCGCGAACCTGCTGGCCACTGCTGGGTGCGTGGGTGTGACGGGCAAGCCCGCAACTGGCGGCCCGGGGGGCGATGAGAATACTGCCTCGGTTAATGTGACGCCCTCCTCTGCTGATTTTGGAGACGTGCCCATCCACAGCCACGCGACCCATTCGTTTAAGTTGACCAACAACAGCACGACCGATCTGACGATCACAAAGCTATCCGGTGCAGGGCCAGCCTACACCGCGGCCGGCGGGGGCCTTTCTGTTAACACCACCGTGAGGGCCGGGAAAAGCCTGAAATTCTCAGTCGAATTCGCACCGCTAGCGGCCGGCAACGCGCCGGGGAGTTTACTGATTACCACGACAGCCGACACCGCTCCCAGTGCGGTCACGCTTCACGGGACGGGAGTGGGTCTAGCCGGGGAAACTTCTCTGATTGACGCGACACCCTCGTCCATTAATTTCGGAAACGTAACGGTTGGCGCAACTGACACCCAGACCGTCCGTTTGAAGAACACCGGTGCGGCCAGTCTGAAGATCACGAAGATTTCTGCGACCGGGGCAGGTTTCGGTGAATCCGGGCTGTCGATTCCCCTTACGCTTAGCGCGGGCGAAGACACGACGTTTACCGCTTCCTTCAAACCGCCCCATCCGGGATCTGAAAATGGGAGCATCGGGATTTCATACAACGGTTCAGGTTCGCCTATCTCAATCTCCATGAGGGGGAGCGGCGCGGCAACGGACAGGAAACTCACTGCCACCGCCACAAACCTGAATTTCGGGAGCGTGGCAATTGGAAGAGCCATTTCTCAAGATTTGAAACTGACGAACACCGGAAATATGGATGTCGCCATCTCCTCGGTAGCGATCACGGGGAGGGGTTTTACATCCATGGGCGGGACGAACGTAACCCTCGCGCCCGGTCAGTCGACCGATATCGCGGTAAGCTTTGATCCGCGAGCGGCGGGAGAACTGACAGGGTCACTCACCATTAGAAGCAATGCCGCGACATTAGAGATCCCTCTCGCCGGAAACGGTGTGGGCCCCTCTGCCGAGCATGAGCATGCGGTGGCGTTAAGTTGGGCGCCTAGTGTTTCACCCGGAGTGGACTACAACGTTTATCGTGGCACCATATCGGGCGGCCCCTACACCAGGCTGAATGCAACTGCGGATTCGCTCACAAGCTATGCCGATGAAAGCGTGTCGGGCGGCAGAAAGTACTACTACGTTGTCACGGCGGTCGATAGAGAAGGCCTAGAAAGCGACTTCTCGGGCCAAGTATCCGTGACCATCCCGGCCCCTTGAGCCGGCTCGCGGGATAGATTCCGAATCCCCATCGACTGCTTATTCTCCTCTCCATCCACCTTGCCGCGTAATTGAATCCTGAAGTCTGCTCCCTCTAGCGGGCCTGGCAGGCACACAAGGCGCTCCCTTCGGTAGAGCGCTTGACAATGCGGGTACGTCAGGGATTACACTCACGCGGCGAGCTCAGGGGTGAGACTCGCTCTATTACCAGGAAGCCGGCTTCTGAGTCTCTGGACGATATCCAATTGAATCTCAGGGTGCCCAGCGTCGCCCGGATCCATGGCAGGCAGCGCGGTGCGCCGGATTTCCCGGAAGTCCATCCCACAGGAATCACGAGCTTGGTGCCGCTCGGGGGGCCAGGATGTTCCGCAAGGGTCGCTTTGCCTTTCGCATTTCCTCAAGCTGGTTTCTAGACCAGTCGGTTAGGAATTTCACACCGGCCCAGGCTCTGCGCTTGACCGATGAGGCGTGCCCATGAAGGGCCTTGCGAAACGCCGGCCAGCCTTGATTCGGGCTATCGTAGCTAGTTCCCTTTCCATCTGCACTCCCACGATTCTGCTTGCACAGACTCCTGCGGACTCACTGAGCCGTGGCGCCGAAAGCAATTCATTGCAGACAACACAGGATTACAACAGGCGGCTGGAACACTTGCGGCGTCAGTTCGTTCCAACTGGCGAAGGAAACCGAGGCAGTGACTATCGCATTGGATCGAACGACCTGCTGGAAATCAACGTCTTTGAAGCGCCGGAATTGAACCGCGCCCTGCGGGTTTCCGCCAGCGGCGAGATTACCATGCCGCTGCTGGGCGAAGTGCAATCGGTGGGATTGAGTGCGCGCGAGCTGGAGAAAGTTCTGGAAGACCGCTTGCGGAAGTACATGAAGGATCCCCACGTCGGCGTATTTGTGAGTTCCATTCAGAGCCACCCTGTCTCGGTCGCTGGCGCGGTGAAAAAACCCGGCGTGTTTCAAATCCAAGAGCCTAGGAGCCTGCTCGAGATGTTGTCTATGGCCGAAGGGCTGGCGGACGACGCCGGAGATGATGTGCTGGTCATGCGAGGCGCGGGATTGCGAGTGGGCAAGAATTCAGCGAGGACTGCTCTGGAACCGAATCCCGCTAGCTCACCAACTCTCGAGGAACCGGCGCCTGCTCCGAGCGCTTCGGGCCACGAGGATGCCTCGAGCGAGACAGATACCATGCGGATAAGTCTGAAGAATCTGTTGGAGTCGGGCGACGGGCGATTCAATGTGGCGATTTATCCCGGCGACATCGTTGATGTCACCCGCGCGGGAATTGTTTACGTGGTCGGAGATGTGAAGAAACCCGGTGGTTTTGTGATGAAGAGCCATGAGCAAATGTCGGTGTTGAAAGCGATCGCGCTCGCCGAAGGGTTCACCTCCACCTCTGCGAAGGGACGCACGCGGATCATTCGAACCGATCAAAGCACCGGACAAAAAACCGAGGTGCTCGTAGATCTGGATAAGATCCTCGCGGGAAAGTCTCCAGATCCGCCCTTGAACGCAGCAGACATCGTATTTGTTCCGAATAGTGCCGCAAGAAGCGCTTTCTATCGTGGCAGCGAGGCCGCACTGGCGACCATAAGCGGACTGATTATTTTTCGTTGATGAAACATGGACCAAGAAACCAAGATCCAACTCTTTGACCCTTCTCCCAACTCCCTGGGAAAGCGCCGCGCCCGGGAACTCGCGGTCCATGAAATGGAGGAAGTCCAGGAAGTTCCCGACCTGGTTGAGTATTGGTGGGCCATCCGAAAGCGGCGGGCGACGATCCTGACCGCCGTTTTTATTGTCTTCGCCATCGGACTTTTCGCCACGCTCAAGCAGAAGCCCGTCTACAAGGCCCGGGCGCTCATTGAAATTCAGAAAGAAAATCCTGACGTGCCCACGCTGCAGGAACTTTTCCAGGTTGAAAATATTTCCGACACCTACCTGGAAACCCAGTATCGCATCCTGAAGAGTGAAAATCTGGCGCGCCGCGTGATCGCGCAACTCCGGCTGGAACAAGTCCCCGAGTTCGGTGTGCCGGCGGCTACTGCTGCCGATAGCCGGCCGCAGGACCCTCCTCCCCCTCAGTCCGTAGCGGGCGGAGCGACGCGCTTTCGCGAGACCAACAGCGAGGTGCTCAAGAAATTTCAAGAGCGGCTGGATGTGGAGCCGCTGAAACGCAGTCGTCTGGTGGAGGTCACTTTCGAATCCCATGATCCGAAATTGGCGGCGCAGGTGGTGAATGCGCTGGCCTCCGCCTACATCGATCAGAATCTTGATGCCCGTTGGGAGGCTTCACAAAAAGCCTCGGAATGGCTTTCCCAGCAGTTGCTCGACATGAAGGCGCATCTGGAAAAATCCGAAGATGAACTCCAGAAATATGCGCGCGAGAACGGCCTGCTGTTTCTCGAGACGGACAAGGGAACGACAGAAAATATCGTGACCGAGAGGCTGCGGCAGTTGCAGGAGGAACTCACCAAGGCTCAAGCGGACCGATACACAAAAGAATCGCTCTACCGCCTGGTGCAAGAAGGCGACTTCGGCTCGCTTCCGGGCGTTTTTGACGACAAATTGATGCAGGACCTCACGGAAAAACTGGCCGAGCTGGAACGCGAGCGCTCCCGGCTCATTACGAATTTCAATGCGGACTACCCGCGCGTGAAAGAGATTCAGAGCCAAATTGACGAGAGCGAGTCGGTGCTCGCGCGGGAGCGCGAACGTGCCGCCACTCGCATTACCAAGGAATACCGCGCGGCTGTGGACCGCGAGGCCATGCTTCAAAAAGCATTCGAAGGGCAGCAGGCGGAAGCCAATCTTGTGGCCGAAAAGTCCGTGCAGTATCAGATCCTGAAACGCGAAGCGGACACGAACAAGCAACTCTATGTCGGCTTGCTCGAAAAACTGAAGGAGACGGGAGTCTCGACCAGCCTGAAGGCCACGAACATCAGAGTGGTGGACCCGGCCTATGCTCCCAAAAAACCTGACCGGCCAAGAATTCCGCTGAATTTGTCACTCGCGCTTCTGCTGGGTCTCGCTCTGGGAATCGGCATCGCATTCTTGCAAGAGCACCTCGATAACACGTTCAAGACAGCCGAGGATCTCGAGCGATTCCTGCATGTGCCAGCGCTTGCTTCCGTCCCGGCCGTGGCGTCCTTGAATGGAAAGAATGGAATGCACGGTCTCATTCAACGCGCGCGGCTTTTGAGCAATGGGGAAAAGGACCGGCCGGAATTGGCTCCGCATTGGAACCGGATCGAAGGGAATGGGCAAAATCTAGGTTTAACCGAGGCTTTCCACGGATTGCGCACCTCGGTGCTTCTCTCGACGGCTAAACGTCCCCCCACTTCTCTGCTGGTGACCAGTGCGCAGGGAGGAGAAGGAAAGACAACCGTCGCAGCAAACCTGGCACTTTCGCTCGCGCAACTGGGTGAGCGCGTTCTGCTGATTGACGCAGACCTCCGGCGGCCGAGTCTTCACAATTTCTTCGGCAACAAGGGGACTACCGGAGTGGTGAATTTTCTTACTGGCGACGCGGACTGGCGAACCCTGGTCTATCATGGCGCGCCAGCTGGGCTGGATTTGCTTTTCTCTGGACCCGTGCCGCCGAATCCGGCTGATCTGCTCTCCTCAGAGTCCATGCCTGCTTTGATTCGCGAGGCGTCCAAGGAATACAAATTCGTGGTCGTGGATTCACCGCCGCTCCTGAATTTGGCCGACAGCCGTATACTTTCGACACTGGTCGATGGTGTGATTCTGGTAGTAGGGGGTGGCATCACTCCGCGTGATCTCGTGCATCGTGCCTTTCTATCAGCCGTGGATGCGGGCTCCCATGTGCTCGGGGCGACCATTAATTTCGCCGATACCAGGGTGGGCTACTACTCCAGTTATTACACGCAGGAGGAGAATCGAGAGCCACCGCAGAAGAGTTGAGCCGATCGCTTCCGGCGGAACCAGCCTCGATGGACGCACCATGCGGAGATGGATTGAACGGGCCCTCATTCTCGGCGTCGCGTTTGCGGTCCTCGCGTTTGGCGGCACCGAAGCGCCCACTTTCGCATGGGTGCAAATCTTGCTTTTTGGAGTGGCGGCGTTGGTGATCGTCAAAAACCCCGAGATGCTCGCGAATTTCGGCTCTCCACGCTCGACCGTGGTCCCGGCAATGTTGACAGGCGTGGTTCTGCTGCAGCTCTCCCCTTTGCCATCCGGACTGGTCCATCGCCTGACCGGGCGCGAAAACTCGATCCCCTGGGCCAATTTACATTTGAGTATCGAGCCATTCAGCACCCGGACGCATGGATTGATACTTCTAACATGCTTGGTGGCATTTTATTTCGCTCAGATCATCCGCGGAGAACGGGATCGTACCAGACGGCTGATCGCTTCCCTGCTCGTCCTGGGCACTTTTGAGGCGTTCTATGGGTTGATCCAATACCTCAGCGGCTGGCAGAAAATATTCTTTTACACCAAGAAATTCGACCTGGAGGAGGCCACCGGTACCTACATCAACAGGAACCACTACGCGGGATTTCTCGAGATGATTATCCCGTTCAGCCTGGCGCTTGTTTTCTATGAATACGGAAGGTTGCAGAGGTCGGGTGCTTCGCCGGCCGAGAGCGTCAAGAAGTTCCTGGCACGCCAGCACCTGCCAAGGCTCCTGTTGTGCCTCTCGATTGCGGTGGTTCTATTTGCGGCGCTTCTCTGTTCGCGTTCGAGAATGGGCATCATCGCGGTTTCCGCTTCGGGGCTGTTGATTTTTGCTCTTACAGGAATGTCCCGCTTTCAGGCGAAGGCCTGGGCTTTCCTTCCCGCCGCGTTTGCCGCTCTCAGCATTGGTTTCGCAATTTGGATTGGGCCGGGACCAATCGTCGGGCGATTTGCGGATGTCGGGCAGGAATTCAGCGCGGGCAATCAGAGCCGACTATCCATATGGCGTGACGCTCGAACACTCGTTCGGCAGGAGCCTGTCTTCGGAACGGGGTTGGGAACTTTTCCGATTGCCTACACGGCCGTGCAGACCAGCTTCCCCGGACAGTTCGTCAATCATGCGCACAACGATTATCTGGAACTGGCGAGCGATCTGGGACTGCCGGCGGCTCTGCTTCTGTTCGCTTCCATCCTCCTCATCCTGGCGCATACAGTGCGCACTTTCTTCCAAGCTCGGGGGCTTTTTGAACGAAGTGTCGCACTGGGGTGTACCGGTAGCATTGTGGCCATCCTGCTGCATAGCTTGAGCGATTTCAATTTGTATATTCCTGCGAACGCGGTTCTGTTCTCGACCATTCTCGGCCTGGGAATGGCGGTCGGGCCAAGGACATCCGAGGCCAGGAGTGAAGCTTCATGAGCCGTAAGATTCAATTGGGTGTGAAGCGCGTTCTGGATTTCCTCGGAGCGGCTTGTGCGCTGGTCCTGCTTTTCCCTGTCTTCATATTGATAGGCATCTACATAAAGCTTGATTCCCCTGGCCCGATATTCTTTTCGCAGGAGCGCGCCGGTCTGCGGAGACGGCGGTTCCGGATGCTGAAATTTCGCACCATGGTGGAAGAAGCGGAGCGCAAGGGCTCAGGCCTCTATGTCGCGGAGGATGACCAGCGCATCACGCGGGTCGGAAAAATACTGCGCCGGGGGAGCCTCGATGAGTTGCCGCAACTTTTGCACATCCTAACCGGTCGGATGAGTTTCGTTGGGCCTCGCCCCGCGCTCCCCTATCACGTGGAACACTACACCGAGCGTCAAGCGCGCCGCTTGGAGATGCGACCGGGGCTTACTGGCTGGAGCCAGGTGAATGGCCGAAATCTGCTCTCGTGGCCGGAACGGCTGGAAAAAGACGCGTGGTACGTGGATCATTTTTCTCTGCTTCTCGACGCGCGAGTGCTCTATCGCACCCCTGCGGTTTGGCTCTCGGGCGCGGGCCTCTATGGGGAGCGCGAAAAATTCTATTTTTCAGGGCAGGACGACATCCCAGAGCCAGCGAAGAGGAATTCGTGACCGATGTGGTGATTCTCGGCGCGGGCGGATTCGCGCGGGAAACGCTCTGGGTGTTCCTCGAAGACAATCAAGAGAAGCTGAAATGGAATGTGCTCGGATTCGTGGACGACAATCCCAAGCTCGAGGGCGCGCATTTGTGCGACTTTCCGGTGCTCGGCGGTTTTTCGTGGCTCGAGGAAAATTCAGGAAAGAAGTTCCAAGTTATTTGCGGCGCAGGAAGTCCGCACGCCCGAAAAGCGCTTGTGGGGCGCGCTTCCCTGCTGGGATTAAGTTTTTGCACCGTCGTGCATCCTTCAGCACGCATGTCGCGGTGGGTCGACCTCGGGGCCGGTTCGATCATCACGGCAGGAAATATTCTGACTACGCAAATCGTGCTCGGCGCGCATACCCTTCTGAACCTCGACTGCACGATTGGTCATGACGTCTCCATAGGCGCGTACTGCAATATCAATCCCGGGTGTCACATTTCGGGCAATGTGAAATTCGGGGACGGCGTCGATTTCGGCACTGGAGCGGTGATCATACAGGGCAAGAACGTCGGCGCGTGGTCCATCATCGGCGCAGGCGCTGTGGTGACGGAGGATATTCCTTCCTATGTGACGGCGGTGGGAATGCCGTGCAGGGTGATCAAGAAGCATCAGTTCGAGCCGTCGCTCGCGGCGCATTCCTAACAGAACAGGGCGGTCGAGAGGCAGGGGATGCAAGAAACTACTGAAAAGGCGGCCAGTTCCGGGATGGAAAAGTCGCGATCGAATTCTTGCGCGCGTCCCGCATTCCGAGAGCGATTGCCCATCGTTTCTCCCGAGGGGATCCCGGGAGACGAATTTCTCGAGGACGTACAAAAAATCCTGCAGAGCCGCCAGCTTACCAACGCGGCTTATGTTCGCGAATTTGAAAGCGCCGCGGCGGCGTATCTGAATGTGCCTGACTGCGTGGCCGTTTCCAGTTGCACGGTGGGACTGGTGGTGACTTTGCGTGCCCTGGGACTGCAAGGGGAAGTGATCCTGCCGAGCTTCACGTTTCACGCCACTGCGCACAGTGTGGTATGGAACGGCCTCCAACCAGTTTTCGCAGATTGTGATCCGGAAACGTTTTGCATTGATCCACAGACGGTCCGCGCCCGGTTCACGCCTAAGACTGCAGCCATTCTAGGAGTCCATATCTTCGGAAACCCGGCAAACGTGATGGAACTCGAGGAAATTGCTGCCGGTGGAAAAGCGCATTTGATCTTCGATGCGGCACACGCGTTTGGCAGCAAAGTTCGGGGACGGCACATCGGGGCTTTCGGCACGGCCGAAATTTTCAGTTTCTCGCCCACCAAGCTGCTGGTGGCCGGAGAAGGGGGCATGATCACAACGCGCGACGGGGTTCTTGCGCGACGGTTACGTGCCGCCCGCAACTACGGCGACGCCGGCAATTACGACCCTGAACTCTACGGCTTGAATGCGCGCATGAGCGAGTTTCATGCTGCGCTGGCGCTGCGCGGGCTGGGCGGCGTTGAGGCACGCATCGAAAGGCGAAATCAGATACGGCTTCATTATCTGCGCCGCCTCGAGTTGGTTCCCGGACTGCGCTTCCAGCAGATTCGGCCGGAGAATCGCAGCTCGTGCAAGGATTTTGCCGTATTGATTGACGAGGCCGCCTTCGGCAGTTCGCGCGATGGGCTCTTCGATGCGCTCGAGCGAGAAAATATCGAAGTGCGGCGTTATTTCTGGCCGCCGGTACATCGCCAAAAACTCTTTCGTGATTTGTGGGACGGCCAGCCGCCTCCTGCATCGGAACAAATTTCCGACCGCGTGCTGAATCTCCCCATCTATTCTTCCTTGCGTGACGAAGACGTTGATAGAGTCTGCGACGCAATTGTTCGCGCTCACGAAATCGCAACGACTGGCAGGAAAGCAAAGGCGCTTGGCGCATGAGGAAACCTGATCCAGCGCGGTACTGGCGCGTACTCGAAGCCGAGGCACGGGGCTATCCCTGGAAAAGCAGCTTCGTCCGCATGGCGCTCGATGTTCTGTTGGTGAACGCTTCCATGTTGTGCGCATTCGCGCTGTGGTTTCTGTTCTACGTTGTGGTGCTGCGAGCGCCCAACCCTCAAGATTTAGCGATTCGGTTCAAGAGTTTCGTCACGCAATACTGGCTATTCTGGTCGTTTCTTGCGCTGCTGGTTTTTGAACTCAGCGGTTTCTATCCTCATATGCGGCCTGCGGGTGCGATCCGCAAGGCCGCGGTTGTGTTCCGCGCCGTCAGCCTGTTCATCGTGGTGTTCGTATTCGCCGACTACTTTTTCTACCGCGGAGCATTGGTGCCGCGCGGTGTGGCACTTCTCGGCTGGGCGTTTACGCTCGTGACGGTGGGGGGCATTCGCATCGCCAAGCATCGAATCCTGAAGTTGTACAACGTCGAGCAAAGAACGCGCCCGGGGGAAGCGAAGAATATCCTCGTCCTTGGGGGGGCGGGATATCTGGGTTCTGTTGTTGTGGCGCAGTTGCTTGCGCGCGGGTTCCATGTGCGCGTGCTCGATTCGTTCTTGTTCGGGGAGGAGCCGCTGGCCGAATCAAGGAAGCATCCGAACTGCGAGCTGGAACGAGGAGACGTGCGCGACATTGGCGCGGTGGTGCAAGCCATGCGGGGCGTCGATGCGGTGGTGCATCTCGCAGCGATTGTGGGTGATCAGGCGTGCGACGAGAACAAGCAATTGGCGATGGAAGTAAATCGCGCCGCCACTCGAATGCTCGTGGATGTTGCGCGCGGTTGCGGCGTGCGCCGATTTATTTTTGCTTCGTCGTGCAGCGTTTATGGCGCTTCGAGTTTTGCGCTCGACGAATGCTCGGCGCTGAGCCCACTTTCCGTATACGCGCAGACAAAAGTGGATTCGGAATCCGTTCTTCTTGCTGCAAAAACGCCTGAGTTCGCGCCGACTGTGTTGCGTCTGGGAACGTTGTTCGGGCTTTCTGCGCGTATGCGCTTCGATCTGGTGGTGAATCTTTTCGTGGCGCAAGCTGCCACTGCCGGACGCATCACCATACTGAACGGAGAGCAGTGGAGGCCGTTTCTGCACGTCAAGGACGCCGGGCGTGCGATTCTGGCGTGCGTGGAAGCGGCTCCGGCCGTTCTATCCGGTGAGATTTTCAATGTGGGATCTGCGTCATCGAATTTTCAGATTCGCGATTTGGGGCGCTCGATCGTGCGCTTGATTCCCAATACCCAAATCGACGCCACGGAAAATCAGGACCAACGGAGTTACCGCGTCTCCTTCGCAAAAATCGAGCAGGCGCTTGGTTTCAATTGCGAAAGAAGTCTTGAATCCGGGATAGAGGAAATTTTGGAGGCCATCCGTTCGGGTGCCCTCGCGGATTTTTCTGTCGAACAATTCAACAATCAGATCGCCATCCGCGCGATCGCCCAGGCAGCCGGCGCCGGACTCTCACCGCTGCGGCAGTTAGCTGCGCTCGCCCGCGTGGAAGGGCGCTCGGTCTGAGTGCTTCGTTCGAGCGGTTATAGGCCCGACCACATTGGCAGGCTGGGGCTAGCACCCAGCCTGCCTATGCGGTTTCACAAAGCGCCGATTGCATTCTTGCAGCCTTAGCTATCGGTTAGGTTGATCGCTTGGCGCTGAAGTCGCGATTAAACTGGCCGCCGCTTACGGTGCCGTTTATCGTATCGCCGCTGAGGGTGGCCTTAAAGGTGATCTTCATGGTGTTGCCGTCGCGGCCTTGACGCTCTTCTGTCCACGAGATCGTGTTTCCCGAGATAACGGCGTCAGAGACATTTTCGCCGCGCTTTGTCTTGTGGCTGACTTTGAGCTTGTCGCCGTTCTGCGTAATGGTGAGAGACTGTGGGCCACCGTGGTGCTCGCCTGCCGCACCTTGATTGGTGGCTCCGCCTTCATCACCTCCCCCACCGTGACCCCCGCTGGCCATGGTCATCGTCCAAGCGCCGACAAAATTGGAAGTTTGGGGCGCAGCTTGGCTAGCGGCGACCGACAGCAGCAATATGAAAACGCACAGTGCTATGAGTTCAAGTCTAGATTTTTGCATGGATGATTCCTCTTGATATAAACGTGACTTCCCGGCGCCCATTCATGGAGCACAAATTGCGAACTCCTCTGAGGAGCACGGGATCGGCTGGGCTACTTACTTATACGTTGGAGAGGAGTCTTCGGTTCCAAATTTTTAGAAACGCTTCTGCAGGATGGTTTTGGCTCACTGAGGGCAATCGAATTTTGAACTTTGGGAAATAGTGAGACAAGCGGAGACTGGACAGCACTTTTTCGTCCCGACCCGCGCCGAATTCTTTCCGGCGGAGCGCGGGGCGAATCCGCTACTGCACTTTCAATGTCAGCGTGATGGTCCGCGAAGCAGGCCCAGCAGCAGCTTTCACAAGAATTTGATAGTTTCCAACTGGAGTCCCGCTGTTTCCTCCGCCGCCGCAGTCCAGTGTGCGCCGTACGCCACAATCGGTGGGCGAGCCACACTGCGAGTGCGAGTAGCGCCCACCACCCGAGCGTCAATGGCTGAATCCCGGGCAAGTTTCTGAGGGACGGAAGCACTGCGCCCCGAGTGTGTGTGTCTATCTTGAATACGGATGACCCGCCGGCGCTTCCTGCCGGTCACGCGAATCAATGCGGGCAGCTCGAAGTTGATAAAGGCGGTGAGATCGCGGCGTTTACCGCCGGACAGCTCGGACTCGGAAATGTGTGTCGCACGGACTGTCGCGACACCCTTGAGGCTGCGCACCAGACGAGCCTGCATGTTGTAGACAGCTAGCAAACGATCTTGGAGTGCCTCATCGGCACCCATGTCGGAATTGGCAATGGGGGCCGGATCAAACTGCGCACAGGCGGCAGTCGCGGCAGGCGGGATGACGTGTTTCTGGTCTTGGCCGAAGCAAAGTGACGCTCGAGCGAGCAGCAGGAGTGCGGCAATCAAGAGTCTCAGGGGCACTGGCTACCTCTCACTACGAAACGATCAAGAAGACACAATCACGACGTCGGGAATTCGTGAAGCATGCGCGATGGAAGGAAAAAAAATTCCCCAAACGCACTTGCCGATTTCTCTTGGGAACGCGCCCACGCTGATAACAACCACGTCAAAATGTGTCAACTACTTAAGAATTTGTTTACATGACAGGGCGAAACGAGTTTGGGAAATAGGGTTTATTCACGGCGGGAAGCTTGATCGATTCCTGAATGGAGACTAACGTGGCGAAAGAAGTCACGGCGCACATCTTTCAGATGTTCGGGGCTGAATTCCTGCGCTTTTTCCAGGTTGCGCCGCGCCATTTCTTTCATTCGCGATGGATTTTGAGCGACCTCCATCATTTTTCCGGCCAACGCCAGCGCGTCCCCGACGGGGACCAAGTCTTCAGGCGCCAATAGTTCAGGAATGCCGCCGATCGCCGAACCAATGCAGGGGCACCCGCGCGCCATCGCTTCAAGCAGCGCGCGCGGCAATCCTTCGGCGCGCGAGGGCATCACAAACAGATCCACCGAGTCGAGAAAATCAAAGACAGGCTTGCCGGATGGAATTTGTCCGAGGAATCGGACACGATCTTGAATCCCGAGACGCGCCGCCAACGCTTGCACTTCTTCGGCGTGCCGGCCGGCGCCAACAATTGCGAATTCGAGATTTAATCCGCGTTGTCGGCATCGCCTGGCAGCACGCAGCAGCACGTCGGGACCCTTGTACATGCGCGCCAAGCTGCCGATAAACCCGATGCGAGGCGCATTTTCGGAATTCGCGCCGATTTTCGTCAGGGCTTCGATTCGTTTGTAGCGCTCATCCAATACGTCTGGAAGGGCAAAGGCGGAATCCATGAGCGCGTCGGAAAATCCGACGGCATAGGAGTTGGGACCAGGCGGATAGCGGCGCTGCAACGCTTGCTGAGTGACGTAGTGAACGGCAAGCGCGCGCTGGCACATTTGCTTCAGTTGATGCGTGGCGACACGGCGAAACACGGGCCGAAAAATATTCGGCCACGTTCCGGGGCCGAGAGCGTCCCATGGATCGCCGACGACTTCAAGCGCGTAGGGTTTCCCCAAACGAGTGATTTCACCCCACGCCAAGCGGCCCACCAGGCCGGGCACGCGAAGAATGTATGCGTCGGCGTGCGATACGGCCTCGCGAACGCGGGCTTTGAGTTGGGGAAGATGCTGGAGGTATTGCCACGGGCCGGTGTAGTTTTGCAACGCGCAGAAGGAAACCGAAGGCCCATCCGCCCGGGCTTCCTTGTGAGGGATTTCACGCTGCTCCGCCGCGCGAGCCAACACTACGACTTCGTCGAATGTCTCAAGATAATTAGACCAGGAGGAATACTTTCCCGCGGTTTGGCCAGTGAATTCACCTCCGGCCCCTCGAGAAACATGTCCTTCACTTGTGACCAATAGACGCACAGAGTCCGCATTTTTCTAGATTCGCCCAGCTTGAGGCACTCTTCTTTGAATCTGAAGGGTTCTGCCGCTAGTCGGGCCTGTCGTTGAGATGCGTATCCGAGAAACTAGCCAAATCAGTCCCAGGCAGCACAGCCCCCAAACTGCGGGCCGAAAGAAGTTAGCGAAGTCGTTTCTAGTAGTCCACAACAGTGGGCCCAAGACAAGGGCCCAACATGCCAGCGCGTACGGGCTGTGGATTGACACGCGATCTAGACGGACGAGCAAATAGCCCAGCAGGAAGAAATAACCAATCACACCTACGATCCCGAAGTTCATGTACGGCTCCGCCACCGCCGAGAACCCCATCCCGCCATTGTTCCGGTACGTCCATGGATCCACGACTGCGATCAACCAATGGCTTGGAGGCAAGTCATCGAAGGACTCTGTCGCAGGCGATTCCCAGCGAAGCGTCAGATTTGGCACGATTCCCTTCAGTGCTGAGAGATATGTCCTGCCGTAGCGGTAATTTTTCGGTCCGACAAGACCTGTAATCTCGATGAGCGGCCGAATGCTCGCGCCCATTTCTGCAGGACCATCTAGAACGTTGAATCCATTCATGGATACGTCTAAAGAACGCTCGTCCAATGGTTCTTCTCGCGCAATCCGCATAATTGGTATAGCTATCAGTAAGACCGCTGCAGTTGCCCAGGGCAGCCACTTCGGGAAATTGACTCTCTTTTTTTTGGCAACAGTGTAAACAACTACTCCAGCGATTAGCGCAGGGCCGCGGAAACCCAAATAGAACAGCATCAGCACCCACAAACAAGCGCCGAGGAGAGTTATCCGAATCCATTCCCTGGACGCTCCGGCCGCGGCCAAACACAATCCGATTGCGGCAATTGTTATCCCAGTTCCAAAGAGCCGTGGGTCCGACTCGGTTCGTAAGCGGAAAAAATCAGAATACGTAAGGCGATGATAACCAGACGGGTCTAAATGGATGAGACCTGTCACAAATGCGATCACCGCGCCTAGAAAAAGCAAGCTACCAGTGAGAAAGATCTTTGGGTCCTCAAGATTAGATGCATCGTCGCCGAATGGTTTTTCCGAACGGGGCCCTGTACAGGAGGCGATGATCATTCCGAGATGATACGAAACAATCGAGTAAGTGATCAACGCGATTGCCCGTGGGAGTCCGTAGGGGGCAAAGAACGGCATGCGCGCAATGTCATACACACCGAGAGCCCATGGCACGACAAGCCCCAAATGAAAGAGCCCGAAAAGGCTCAGGTAGAGCATTGCACCGCTCGTAAATGCGAGTCCGAGAGCGTATCTCGAGAGGATCAGTGAGGCCGCCAATAATGTCCCCGAGGTTAAGGCTAAGGCAGAGTCGCTAGTCCGCCCTTGAATTTGCCAAATCGCTGCGACCGCGATGAAGCCCCAGCCTGCGATAAACGTCGCTATGAGAAATCCCGATCGACTTCGCACGTTCTTTTACCCCGGCACAGCTCCATACACATCCGAGAGATTTGAAATGCACTGATGGACGCAGAAATTCGCTTTGCTTATAGATTCCAGAACGAGGTCTCCGGGAGCCTTCGCACTCCCCAGAGCTTCAATCGTTCTTTTTGCCCATTCTTCCGCCGAGTTTGACGCGCCAAGCTGAATCACATGTTCTGGGAGAAGATTCGCTTCGTCGGTAACCGCCTCAGACAGGATGCAGGGCAAGCCTGCAGCTTGGGCTTCGATTACCGCTATTGGTAGCCCTTCCCAAAGTGAGGGAAAAATGAAGACGTCCATGGCCGCGCGCATTATGCGAGGCACATCGGTGCGCGTACCGGTAAAGTGGATTCTCTCTGACAGGCCTGCAGCCTTCGCGTGTGCCTCGAGTTGGGGGCGGATAGGTCCATCGCCAACGAGCAAGAAGTGAATGTCTGGTCGTTTCTTCAAAATCTCTGCCGCAATCTCCAAGATAAACGATTGATTCTTTGGAGGAACAAACCGGCCAACATGGCCCACCACAGAGGCATCAGGAGGAATCCCCAGCTCCCTGCGAACTTCCTCTTTATCAATGGGTCGTCGAAAGGAATTCAAATCGATGCCACAATGCAAAACTTGAATGCGGGGATCCGACCGCCAGCATTCGCCAAACAGTTTTGCGGCTGCTGACTTGGAAGCAGCCAAACCGTGCGTCGAATAACGGTCTATCCACGAGCGCATCAACTTCCGATAGGAGCGTCGAGCCCAGTTGTTGGACTTGCCGTCATAGGTACCGTGGCTGTGTGCGATGCGAATAGGGACTCCTTCGGCATTCGCCCAATGCAGCACAGCACCGGAAAAGAAGTACACGTGGCTGTGCACCGCGTCATACCTGCCGTTGCGCAAAATCCTCCGGAAACGGCGGCCAAACGCCACCAGATTTGCAGTCTTAGGACATCGCAACACTTCGCCGCCGAGTGCTTCCACCTCAGTCGCGTACAAGCCGGGGTGATCTCCAAACGTACAGAAGTGAAATTCGAACCGGCCACGATCTATGTTCCGCAGCAAGTGCATGAGCCATATTTCGACGCCTCCGGGGTCCATCGTCCCCAGTGCGTGAAGGACTCGAATCTGTTTTTGCTTCGTCACAGCCCTGAATAGATGGAACTCGTCCTAGCAGTGAGCGAGAAATGGCCTTGTCTAGCGAGCAAGAACCATAATCGACGCCCCGCCTAGGAGCAGAGAGCCTAAACCCGGTGCAATCACCGCCGCCACATACCTGAGTGGACTAATCAGGCGAGTCCTCCACCCTTTATTCGGCAGAAAACAGGCGCCCTGAGGGTAGCACCAGTCCAAGACTTCATATCCAGAATCAGAGAGAAGAGCAAGCGCGGTTTCCTTTGTGAAGTAATGAAGGTGACCGGCTGATTTTCTGTTTGCCATCGGTGTGCCGATGAGCAAGGACAGAACGGATAGATCGAGAGGGATATGCGCAACCACGTATTCGGCTCTCCGATGCATTGACCGCAGAAATCCAAAGCAGTCCTCAACATGCTCGATTACGTCCAACAACAAAATGACGTCGAAGCGTTCCGTACGCTCCGTGCCGTCAGTAAGATGAAAAGTAAGATTTGAGGTCTCGCGTCCCCGGGTCAACTCAAATGCATCTTGAGAGATCTCGAATCCCTTGCACCGTGCATTTGGGAATGCAAGGCTTATCCTGCGAATGACCTCACCCGCTCCGCACCCGAATTCCGCAACCGTCCTCGGCGAGATTGAGTTTCGGTGGAGGATCTTGATTACCTGGGCCGCCTTCCAAGGTGAATCCTCGACATGCCAATGCGGGTGCTTCTTGATGTATGCGCCGTCGGTGTACATATTTGGCACGCGCGTGAATCTAGCACACGCCAATTTAGCGGGCAACGTAGCTTGGATCAGTCGCGCATAGCGAGACTATGCGCTCGAGAATTTTGTCGTAAGTGGCGACGGTTTCACGGCTGGTTCTTTCGACGTCGAAGAGGCGCCGCGCCTTCTTCTGACCTTCCAGTGTGCGACGTCGGGCTTCTTCCTTATTGGCGAGCGCCTCAAGCATCGCGCGCGCGAGCGCCTCGGGATTGCGAGGCGGGACGAGCCAGCCCGTATTGTTCTCTTCGATCAGATCAGGCAGGCCTCCCACGTTTGTCGCAACCACGGGGACGCCGCTCAAAAGCGGCTCGACCGCCCCATATGCCACGTTTTCGGAATGAGACGGCACAACGACCAGGTCGAGGTCCGGATACAGCGCCGCGACATCTCGACGGACACCCAGGAAACTCAAATAGCCGTCACAAAGTCTCGCGCCTCGTTGGCGCACCCGGGCCTCATACCATGCGGCGTTGCCCCACGCTCCCCCAATGATGACCGCTCGAATATCCGAGCGCGCTTCTCGCGCCAGCCGGAGCGCGGCGATGAAATCCTCATGGCCCTTCAGTCCACGAACTTGCCCCAGAAACCACTTCGGGGCATACATGAATGCGACCATTCCCACAAGGGGCACACCGTCCGAGATGTCGAGCTCACGCCTTAAACATCCTGTTCGAGCAGCGCTGAAGGGGTTTACATCAATTCCTGCGTATGAAAAGAAAACGCGGTCCGCCGGAACGCCTAATTCGTGATACTTGCGGCGGGTCCACTTGCAGGTCGCGATCCAGTGGTCCGGCGGACCCGCCAGCAACGTGTCGAGATGGGCGTAGAAACTATGCTCCAGATGAAGCGTTCCCATCACCTGAAAAATGCGCGGGATGGATGAATCCTTGCCGAGAGCGAGCCGCAAGACGAACGTCGGGCCGACATGGTGGGTATGAATCAGGTCGGGACGGACTTGCTCGACCAGCTCGCGGCAAGCGCGGAGCCTTGCAGGCAGCAGCCACGGCCGGCGCGCCGGGAAATCGAGGTCGGCTTGAACAACCGGGATTCCCGCTTCGCGGTATCGGGGCGCGAAGCCATCCGTATCGGACGGAAGCGCAACGACAACATCCAGACCCAGCGAACGCAGCACGCGCGCCTGTTCGTAGGCCCAGGATGCGCCCACGGCAGTCTTGACAATGTGCAACACCTTCATGGGAGCGACCATTCTAGCCCCGAATACTGGCGAGAACAGGCGAAAATCTGGCGGCGAGGCCGTCCAAGGCAGATCAGAAGGAAGTTGATCTTCGGTGCTGAATTGGATAGTCGTCTACTGCGGTCTCAGAAATATTTGCGGCGAAAGTCTTCGTGGTGGTCGAGCGCTAGCTTGACAAGGTCAGCATACTCGGGCTCGCCACGAACGGACTCGAATAGAGGATCGCGGATCAGGCAGGCGTGGCAATAGAAGTTGTGATCGATTGCCTCTCGCAGCAATCGGAGCGCAGAGGGCTTATCACCAAGCAAAGCGTGAGCTTGCGCCAATTTGTAGAGCATTTCGCCATCGAGGGTCGGAGTCTCTAGTTCAACTACCTTCAGGTATTGCAAACCCTCGGCGGGCTCGTGGTGAATGGCGTAAAGGAAAGCTTTACCGTATTTTGCGTGCAGGAGCGACGGATCGAGCGTGTAGGAGCGTTCGAACTCGCTAGCGGCGCGCGGAAGGTCCTGCCTATACAGAAAACATAAGCCACGGTAAAAGGTCGTTCGGGCACTTTCGCCGACGGGCAATCTCGAGAGAAACTTTTCATACGCACCTGTGTAAAGATAGCTGTTTAGCGACGAGCCTGCATTGGCCAGGGGGTCCAGCTGCAGGGCGCGCTCCCCCTCAGCGATGGATTCCGGCAACATGCCTCCGTACAGATACGCTTCGGTCAGCCACCAGTGCGCCTGCACTTCATTTGGATTGAGACGCAATTCCTCACTGAGATTTAGCACTCCTTGATCGAGCTCACCGCGTTCTATCATCTGAATAGCCATGAAGGTTCGAACAAGCGGTACATCTGGATCGAGCTCCAGAGCCTTGTCGAAGGCGGCCTTGCTCTTTGCCATATACTCAGGTCCGCCACCTTGCCAAACGGAGTAACCACCATATTCCAGCGCCAGCCTCGCCCATGCCGGCGCATAATCCGGATCGAGTGCGAGAGATTTTTCCAAGAGCTGTATTGCCAGGTGGTAGTCGCTCGGAAGGCCGGGGTTTTGTGCGCGGAGGAAATATTCGTAGGCAATCGGGTTCCTGGGCACGCTCTTCTTTAGTCGCTGCGCTTCTTGCGGGAGGATCCGGAGGCGGAGTCCGCGAAGCACGTTTTCGGCGACCTGATCTTGAACGGTCAACAACTGATCGTAGGGAATGTCGATGGTGTCGTGCCACAACACTTCCGCTCGCGATACATCCACCAGCTCGGCAGAAACTCGTAAGCGGTCACCCTCTTTGATGTAGTTACCTGTAAGAACTGCCTGCGCGTGAAGGTCCTGCGCAACAACGCGAGGATCGGCGTCGCGATTGCTGTACTTCGCAACATAGGAAGAAGGCCGCACCGAAATTTCATTGAAGTAACCCAAGCGATTGATGATTGCGTCTGCGAGTGAGTAACTTAGGAACTGCGATTCCGCGTCAGGTTTGAGATCGCGAAAGGGCAAGACTGCGAGTGTTCGCGGCGGGTTCGGACGGAACGAAATCCTGCCGGATCGCAGCATAACGAAAGCGGCTGTGGCCAATCCGACCGCCCCAGCCACTAAGCCGACCACGATCCATTTGCGGACGGCTGCAGCGCTCTGGTGCCGCTGACGCGTCGCGGTCGCTACTGCAGGGTCTTCGGCAATGTCCGTTTCGGTGACTTCTTCCTGTTCATGAAGCACGATGTGCGTTCGGGTGCGGCGCTGCAGGAGCAATTCTGCGTCGCCATTGCCTGAAACTTCGCGCACCGGCACAACGAATCGGTAGCCCAGCCTCGGCACGGTTTCAATGTAGCCGCTTTCCCCCTCTCCTTCCCCGAGCGCACGGCGCAGCATTGAGATGTGCTGCGTCAGGTTGTTCTCCTCGACAAAGGTATCCGGCCACAGAGTCTTCATCAGCAGGTCCTTGCTCAGCACGTGTCCGCTGTTCTGGACAAGCAGGAGCAGAGTGTCAAGGGCTTTTGGAGGAAGAGGAATCGATTCGCCGGAGCGCAGGAGCAGGTGTTCGGAAGGCTCCAGGCGGAAGGGCCCGAACTCGTAGAAGCTCTGGCTTTGCAACGACATGGCTGGGTTCAGCCGCCCTTCAGAAAAAATTCACAAGGGCCTAACGACTTCCTGGAGTGCGGCGACCTAAATTTTCGCCCCGTTGGGAGCACATCTAAAAGGCCGGAACAAACCCTTCGGATTCTACGTGAAATGAATCGTGGGCGCAACCGAGCACAGCTTTCAGCGAGGACGGGCAACCGGTGAGGAAGAAAGAGACGAAGAGAAGGGCCGAAATCACAGTAGAGACCGAGGAGCTACTTCTCAGGCAAGTCCTTCGCCGACCCGTCTTGGGATGGTGCTCGCTCTGTCGGAGCCACGTCCGGATGGCCGCGCCGGAGGAGGCCGCACAGATTGCTGGAGTGACACCCAGGATGCTGTATCGGTGGATCGAAGAAGAAAGGATTCATTTCTCCGAGCAAGCAGGCCGGGACGTGTTGGTTTGCGTTCCATCGGTTTCCGGGCTGAAGGGACAAGCCGACCGGCGGGCCGAGGAGTTGTAATGAAACACACACTCGAAAACCTATGGAGTCGCGGCCGTTCGTTCGCGGTGCCAATCCTGCTCGGCGTATCGTTATTTCTTTCTGCCGCGCAGCTCCAAGCCGAAGACGTAACCATCACGCCTGGGTCGCCGGAAGGGCAGAACATTACCAACGCAGCACAACTTCTCGACGACTTTGGGGCCCACGCGGCGGCCAACGAAATCAGAGCGAAATTAAAGGCGGGAGGATACAGCTACGGGCCCATCAGTGATAACGCGGCTACCTCATTCCGGATGAACAACATTGACAGCACGACGGAGATCAGTACCGGCTTCATTCATATGGACAATCCTTCGGCCCGGGTGATCACGAATTTTTCTATGAAGCTGAGGCTGGCGTGCCTTCTGTTCCACGAAAATATCCACGCCAACCAGGGCTACTTCAATTATCGCAAGAATTCGTTCGAGCCACCCGCCTGGGCGGCCACGATTAACTTGGAAATGATTTGGGTCACTTCTGCGATTGGTGGTCTACCGACAGGCCAATGGCCCGGAAACATCGGTTTGGGCGGCGCCGGAAGGGTTCTCACACCCCAAGAAACGCTGACGCTAATCCAGGAACTGAATAGCTACTTATTTCAGTTTAGGGCAGGTGAAGGTCACGATCCGTACTATGGTTTGGATCCCACCTCTGCCACTGTCACTACATTCAACAGTTATGAAACCTACCTGACCTCGACGGAGAAATACTATCAAGCCATTGTAGACGGCAAAACGCCGCTATCTGCCACCGGCTCGACTCCTGTGCCTGGCAATGCCTCAGCCATAGGATCTGCGACCGGAACGAACGCGACAGGTACAAACGGGGCAGGATCGAACGCGACAGGTACAAACGGGGCAGGATCGAGCGCAACAGGTACAAACGGGGCAGGATCGAGCGCAACAGGTACAAACGGGGCAGGATCGAGCGCGACAGGTACAAACGGGGCAGGATCGAGCGCGACCACTCTGGATGATCTAAGTCTGGCTTACATTGCGGCAAGTCAGAGGGAAACCGCGGCCGCGAAGGCGCTGATCCAGGCCACGGCCGACGGGGGAAACGTCACTGCTGCTCAGACTAATTTCGACGCAGCAGTGAACGCCGTGGACGCAGTTTGGAATGAATATCAGAAGAAGGCTGCGGAGTCCAACAGAACCATCCTCGACACCGGGAACTACGACGATGGACACGGGTTTCTTGAAGGGATTAAGGAGCAAAGGACAGGGGAGTCCAAGGCCTCCAATCCCTCCCTGAATTCTCCTCCGCCAATTTCTTCGCCCAGGCCGACTGAAGCGCCGAAGACTTCTCTTGCACCTAGCACACCGCCGCCAACCGGGGCGACAGAAAAAAAATTAGCGACGGCTGAAGTAGGCACAACTCCGCCAACAAATGCCGGGACAGAGGCGAACGGATCGGCAGTGTCGGGTACTGGGTCAACCGTGGCAAACCCCCAGTTCCCGTATCGCATGCTTATCCACTTAGACCCAGGGGACACCTGGGTGACCAACGCCAACGGAACAGTCGTCGTCACTCGCAAGAATGGGGGAACCGTTGCGATCAGCAAAAGCGAGAATGGTGTTACCACCTTGATCCAAACGTCCGCCCTGGGCGATGGAAAGGGTAGGTCCGGAACCGTAACAATAACACCCGAAGGGCCAAATACGCCGCCAGTTATCACTGCCAGGCATTACCAGGACGGGCAACCCACCTCGGAAACGGTCGCTGTGTATGAAAGCAATAACTTCAGCGGAGAACCTCGGATCTGGGTCGAAGTGTACCTCGGGCCCGGGGGGTGGCATTACCGGGTTGGTAAGTATGATCCGAATAATTTCCAGCATTCTGCATTCTACGAAGAAGGTCTGCTCACACAGTCGGTCGACGCCGCCTCACTCGATGGCATCGTTCAAGGTCTAGTCCTCAAGGCAGAGGACGCGCCTGTGAGTGCAGACCGGGCTGACGCGCAATACCTGCCCTCCCCGGTCGGTGCAGGGGATCCGACCAATCCCACGACTCCGAAGCAGCACGAGGACATTCTGGACACAGGGAATTACGACGATGGGCACGAGTTTAAGGAAGGGATCAGTGGAAAAAAGACAGCGGACACTCAGGACTCTAATCCCGCCCTGAGTGCTCCTTCGTCCAAACCTTCGGTGAGCCCCACGGAAGCGCCGGCCACGTCCGACACGCCCAAAGCCCCAGGCGCAACGAGCCGAAAAGGGACCGGCGCTGAAACTGCGCATCCGGGTGACAAAAGCTATCTGGACTACAAAATTCCCGACATTCAGATAACCAACGTCACGCCTTCCGGTAATCCGGAACCGGATCATTCGAATGTGAACATCGATTACTCTAAAATTGAGCTCAACTACCCGACCACCAAAGAAAAAATAGGGGGATCCAAGGAGCCCGATTCCGCCACGACCGTTCCTGGGCCAAATCCTCCGGCGGAACCTGCTGAAACGCCGAAGAGCTCTGCGACACCTAACACCGTCTCGCCGACCGAGAAGACAAACACAAATGTGGGTACGACCGGCGCTAGCACTACTCCAACAAACAAGCCCGCGTCGGGCACGAATCCCATCGGTGCCGGGACAGCTGGCGGATCGCAAGCTCCCTCGAACGAACTTCAATCAGTCGCAAACGTCTTGGCCACCAGCCCGTTCACTGCGGCAGCCGGGGCAGCGCTTTCGGAGTTGGCGGGTGGCACTGGTGCGGCAACCCCCGCTCAGACACCTAGCGCATCAATTCCCGTCAGTTTCAAAGGTCCGGATGGGGAGCCACTTGAGGGGAAAAACATTGCACTGCGGCTTGGCAACTTCAAGACTGCGACAGTCTCGGGCCCAACTCATAGCGACGGCAAAACAGTCGTCAGTACCGGGAATATTCCGCCCGGCGGAGTCGTCGTCGACTTCTACGATTGCCACAACGGCACAGTGATTGGCGTTCAACAAGGCGCCGAACGTCCATGCCCCGGTGCAACTCTGATCGCTACGGGGCCAATCGCTCCTGGTGCGACAACCGGCGTGAACTTTCAGCAGTACCCTCTCTCACAAGGAAACGTTGCCACACTCACGACCATTTCGACCGCCAATGGTTCCTACGTGAATGATTCCCTATACCCCGATAGCACCCATGTCACGGACGGCTACAGCCTGAAGCTAAACGAGGACAACCAGACTTATACCGTAACTGATATCGGAAATGACGGTGAGTCCATCACGATTACCGGCGTCCTGCCTAACGATGTCGGCCTGCCATTGCCGCAACTGATGCAGTTCTACAAAGGATCGACAACGGTTGTCCCGATTGAGGAACCGCCGGGGGCGACAGTGGTGAATGACCCGCAGGGGACAGATTCGCAGGACGGCGGAGCCGGCTCCGCCGTGCCCTCTCCCGGACCATCGGGAACAACCCCTCATAGTTGGGTCGACCCAGGAACTGGCGGCCGACCATGGCACCCTCATTATCAAACTGCGGCTTTCCCTATGCCGGCAAGCGCCACAATGCCTCAGCGCTGGAAGGCGCCGTTCGACCTTCCAATTGCCCGAGCTGAGCCGTCGGCGCAAGGAATTTCTTACTCGATCATCGCCAACGGGAACTCCACAGGTGAAGCCTTTGTAGTGCTTATTAATGATCCTTCAGGGCGGGCGAAAACGATCCCCATCCCTCCGGGAGCCGCTCTTGAGCCGACAGGCCGCAGACTCGCCAAACCATTGCCCGCGGACTCACCCGGAACCAAGCAGCCGCTCAATTCCTATTGCTTGCAGTTTCACAAGGAACCTCCGGCGCCTGGAATGCTGTACCGCATTGCCGGTCCCGGCAAGCAACAGGCGTATGAGACCGTTCGCTACATCTTGGCCGCCATTCACCGGCTAAACATGGATGGAAGACTTCATCCCGATATCGAACTCGCAGAGTACCTCGACGCCGTCCGCCAGTACACCATCTGGAGCGCGCAGGAAAACTGGGATCAGAAAGCATTCACCGAAAACTGGATTGAACGTACCAAGAAAAATGCTCAGAACCTGAATGTGAAATGGACAAAAGAGATGGAGAAGACCCTGCGCGAGGCCGCCCCCGGCCGTTGGCGCGATATCAGTCAGGCCCGCGATCTGGCGAGTCGCTCGGACGGCGCAATGAAGCAGGCTCTTGCAGTCGCTTCGAAGCGCGAGACGGGAAAGCCATAAATTGCCCGTCTCTGATCTCTATTCTTGATTTTCAACCGGGAGGATGTGATGAAAATGGTTCTCCTGCGAGTCTTGCTGGCGTCGGTCCTGGCGTTGACGCTAGCCTCCATCGTTCGAGCGGACGGAAATTCCTTCAAGACTGTGGCCAGGGACAAAGATGGGAATCCCGTTCCCGGTGTCACCCTCTCTGTTCTCTCGGGAGGCAACAAGTTTGCAGCGGGCGTCACCGACGCCAACGGCCAAGCGAACGTTTCCCGCACACTCGGGAACGTATCTGCCAACGAGGAAATGCAATATGTGGTCAGAAAATGCCGCCACGAAGATGGCAAGGTCACCATTGAGATCCTGATGCTGCCGGCGGGCGCTCAGATTCCCCCACAGAAAAACTGCGACGATTACCCCGCGGGCCTCCTCCCCTGGCCCGGCCAGGACGGAGCAGTCGTCACTGTCAATGTGGACACCTTCACAGCCCATGGCGCCCCTCCCGTTGTACCGAGTGGAGCGGTCAGGAAAGCCAAGCCTGAAAATCATCTCATAAATGTGGAGGTGGACGGCGCCGTTGGTCTCAAGCGCTTCAGCGGCGCTAACAAGTGCCAATCCATTCTGGTTGTGTTGCCCGCCGCCACTTGCAGCTCGGGCGACCAATCTTTCGCCTTCAGCATTGGTGGGACGGTAAAGATCACTCGTTATGCCGGGGTACTGGTCGGATACACGCGAGCAAATGCAATTTCTCGAAACGCCGCGGCTTCATCGCCAGGCCCGTTCACCGACAAGAGCACTTTTCAACCCAGTTATTTCTTGGTGATGCCCGGAATTTTCTTGCCCATCAAGCGCTTCACTTTGTTCGCCGAAGGAGGCCTCGCTTACCACTTCATTAGCCTGAAAGAGACTCAAACTTCGGGTTCCGGCGGAACGGTCGTGAGTCCACTGCACGAAAACGGCGCCGGACCCGGCGTGGGCGGGGGATTCGAAGTAAACGCCACAAAACAATTCGGCCTCCGAGCCGAATATCAGTATCTCGCGGCCAGAAGCAACAATTTGTTCAGTGAACATAATCACGTGGTGATCTTCGGCGCCTTTTTTTCGTTCTGGTAAAGGGTAGCAAGCATGCCTTCCGACGCGCGTCAGGCAGAAAGGGAGCTGTCCATGAAAACCGCCAAAGGTCACTCCTGGGAATTTTTCTGGGGCTTGAGATCAACGAAGCGTTTGCGCGGTCGACGCATTGCGTTCACCTGGAGAGCTTTACTCGGCGGGCTTGCCGTAGCCGCTCTCAGTTTGTTCCTCGCGGGTTGCCCGGGCGGGATCACTCTGTCTGCGGGCGTTCCAGTGATCGCGAGCGTTACGCCTAGTTCCATCGCCGCGGGCGGACCGGCTCAGACCATCACCATCACCGGAACGGGATTCATTAGCGCCGTACCGCTGGCAAATGGAACAGCCTTGGCAATAACTTCTCTGAGCTCCACGCAAATCGTTGCAACGATCCCAGCTTCTCTGATTGCATCGCCTGGCTCGATCGTGATCGTCGTCACAAATCTGCTTCCTTCCGGCAACCTTACTTCGATAGCCGCGACGATCACCGTAAGTAATACCACCGGAAACGCGCCCGAACTCGCCATCAGCAAGTCCCACACCGGAAATTTCACACAGGGGCAGACAGATGCGACCTACACGGTCGCCCTGAGCAACGTCGGGACCGCCCCGACAAGCGGCACAATTACCGTCACAGAAATGCCACCTGTCACCGCTCTCACCATCACCGACATGTCGGGAACGGGTTGGACCTGCAGCGTCACGAGTTTCAGCTGTACGCGAAGCGATGCGCTCCCGAGCTATCCGATCATTACGGTGACAGTCAATGTGGCCACGAACGCGCCGGCGACAGCGATGAATGTGGTCAGCGTTTCCGGTGGCGGTTCGGCCGGCTCGACGGCCAGCGACCCGACGACCATCACGCCCTCAGGAGGTAACGCTCAGCTAGCCGTGAGCATCATGTCCAATCCCAGCACCTTTACCCAGGGCGGGACCGGGATCTACGCCGTCACGATCGCCAACGTCAGCTCGTCGACAGCCACCAGCGGAACCATAGCTGTGGTCGTGAACCTCGCTCCTTCCGAAACTCCCGCAAACATCAGCGGATCGGGTGCTACCTGCCAGCTCACCTCTCTATCCTGCACTTTCAGCGGACCGCTCGCGCCTGGAGCCACTTTCATGATCATGGTTGATTTCGCTGTCGCTCCTACCGCCCCTTCAAGCGTCATCGTCAGCGTCCAGGCTTCCGGTGGGGGCTCACCGTCCGTCACGGGCATGCAGACGACCCAAGTAAACCCTTGATTTGAGAGTCTTCCCGCAATGTTTTCCTACCAAATGGAAACCGGGAGAGGCGCCTTGTTGGAGGGACCGACGTCTCCACCCTAGCGGCCATCACGAGCGGAGCACTCAATATCCTCGAGCGGATTTACTCTCCTTTTTACTGCCTCGGAACAAATCTTCTTGAGGCCAGCAAAACATATTTTGGGGCTCGCGAATCCGTAGGGGTTCCGGCAGATCTTCGGCGAGGGATATGGTATAGCGAACACTTTCAACCAGCATGCAATCGACTGGGCTCGCTTCACGCTGCGGCAGCATGCGATCTTTCGATCGCCCGGCAAAAGCTCTGATTAGCGGTAGGTCGCGACCAAACCCTTTTCTCCTAAACTGTGCGGCTCAGTTGGCTATACCCCCGCTTGCACTTCTCGGTAGCCACGATCCAAGCCCTCCCGATACCGTCTACTCCTGTATGTAATTAGAGAATAAGCAGTTAGTGGTCGAGTTTTAGTACCAACAGATAAATCCATGGGTAGACCTTTCAGTCTTCGAAATTGGTCCCCTGTACCATAGGCCAGGTTTTTCATGCGCTGCACCCTGTACTTACGGACAGGTTGCACAGCAGGCGGGTCAGGTCCCCCGGCGAGTGCAAGGCAGTCGAGAGGCTGTCCGAATTCTAGAGTCACGGTTCACGCGCCATGAAACTGATCGCCTTGATGGTTGTCTCGATCGTAGTGGCCCTCTATCAGCCGAAAACGTATGTCGATGCTCTGCGGTCGTACAACGGAGCCGAGTATTCAGAGATGACCTGCTCGGCGCTAATCTGCAAGGCGCATGACCGCATTTCGAAGGCAAAAGTGAACTGCAAGGCGCGGCAGTTGTGGGAAGGATGCGAGGGAAATTTGAAGCAGGTGACCGAGGCGGAGAGCTTGGCGAAAATGGATTGGAGCAAGGCGAAAGAGGGTGACGTGTTGGCAGTGAACGGAGTTCACGTGATCGCATATCTGGGCAATGGCCAGTGCATTGATTCCGATCCGCTGCGGGGTGGAGTCGGAGAAGTGAGTGTTCGAGAGCTGATGGTGAAGAAAAACGATGCATGGTATTCCGGGCCAGTGCGCCTGGAGCGTTGGGTTCGGTGACCGAGAGGGCCGGATGGAATCCGGAACTTTCAGGCCAATGCGCTGCTAGACCAACCAGTGGCGGGCCGAACAGGCTGTTCGGTGATTCTCCCCATGGATTGTCCGGCTTGGCGGCTGGTGTCCAACTCCCCGTTAGTTGAATACTGGAGATAGGGAAAAGCACTAGGACGAATTTTGCGTATTACCCCCCAGGCGTTGCAAGAATGCTCAGAGTGGGAAGGAGAAAACTTGAGCCTGTCTTCGGCAGCCTTAGACTCTCAAGCCCGGGCGGCCTTTTGCGCCACCCTCATCACCGTTTTCTTCATACGGTTTTCGCCTGCCCAATACAAGCTGATCTCGTGGCCATCGGGATCATTCAGATAAGCGTGCCGCCACCCCCAGGGCATCAGGCGTGGCATTTGGGTGATGTAGAAGCCCTTTTGCTGAAGATTGCGGCAGAAATCGTCGAGTTCGCGAACCTCGAAGTACAGACGCACTCCGTCGCTCAAAACGGAGCTGCCCGGCCCCGCCTGGTGCAAGGCGATCGTACCGTCGCCGCCCGGTGCGCGTAGGCGCGCATACACCGCCTTTTTCTCGTGGCGGAAGTCCTCGATGAGTTTGAATCCCAGCAGGTCTCGGTAGAAGCCTAGCCCCCGCTCCACGTCCTTCACGTAGACCATGGCGTGATTGAATGAAAGCTTCGCTTCACTGTCCGGCCGGACACGAGCCTTTTGCGGCCGTCGCCTGGGCCCTCTGTCTCCTGAGCGCTTCAGGGCGCGCCGATCTGGGGTTCTGTTCGGAGAGGTTTTCTTTCCTGTCGGTTTTTTCATTGAGTCCCTTCGACTAAACTGCGCAAGTATTCGTCGCCGGTGCCGTAACTGTCAAGTTTTTAGGCCGTTCCCACCCGCGGAGAGCCTGCATTCTCCGCCCGCTTGCAAGGCTTCGATTTGCATGCGGGCTGTTCCGCAAAGCTCAATAATTCCTCTGGGCTCAGCGGAGTGGATTGCGCCAAGTCGCGAGATTGGCAAAGGACCGTTCTGATGGGAAGAACTAAGGGGCTTAAGAGAATTAGGACCGGGCTTCGTTCAAGTGAGGAAGCCCGAGGCTAGCACGCTTGACTTCCCAATCAGCAAACACCGCTCGGAGCAGTTGAAGTTCCGGATTCCTGCGTCGGAACGGTTTGCGCACTCGGCACGGGGTAAAGAGTCGTTCCAGCCAGGTTCCGGGCGCATTGCTCAATCGCCTGCTCAATGCCGGGAAGTGGGGATGGTAGAGTCGGCATCGACTGGTCAGGTTTTTTAAAATTGAAAGCGCTGGTCATATCCCCGACGGTTGCGCGACGCCAGGCGCTCAAGTTGGGGACTTCAGCGCCAAATCGAGTTTCGAGAAATCGCAATACGGAAGTGTGATCAAAGAGGTCAGAGGAGACGAACCCACCGCGGCTGAACGGCGAAACGATCAGCATGGGGACGCGAAAACCCAGTCCAATCGGGCCGGCGATCGCCGGACTGCCGATTACGGTCGGGTCCGGCACCGCCGGCGCGGTCACAAATTCTCCTGGCGTGCCAAGTGGCGCCGTCACCGGCGTGACGTGATCGAAAAATCCGCCGTTTTCATCGTACGTAATGAACAGCACCGTCTTCGCCCACAAGGCTGAGTTCGCCATTAAAGCCTCGACGATGAGCGCCACTAAATTCTCACCGAAGATAGTCGGCGCAGGCGGGTGATCGGAGGTGAAGATCGACCCCACCAGCCAGGAGACTTGTGGCAAATTCCCGGTCACAATATCATTCAGGAAATCGATGGGAAACTGCGGTCCGAATGCGTTCTGGTGCAGTACCGATGTGGGATCTTGAAAATTCCTGAAGTAAGGGAGAACATTATCCGAAAGAATCCCCCCGAGGATGCTCTCATCCGGCGACGAGTAAACCTTCCAGGAAATTCCCCGAGCCTGCAGCTGCTCAGGCATGGTCGTGTATGTCAGTCGGCCGTAAACGGCTGTGCGGTTTGTAACGATGGTCTGCAGAATCGGCCCCCCATTTTTTCCATCCGGGTCGATGGAGGCCGCCATGGTGTACAAACGATTCGGGTCGGTCGGACCCATCACCGAGCAAAAATAGTTGTCGCAGATCGTAAACGCATCGGCCAGGGCGTAGTAGAAGGGGATGTCTGCGCGCGTGTAGTAGCCCATGCTTAATACGGCGTCGTTGGAATCGATAGGAAGACGCGAGGTCACAAACCCGTTCATGGCGGCGTTGTTCCAGCTCTCGTGCTGCGGCACCCAGTCGTGAGTGATGTCATGAGTGCAGGCAGCATTCGTTGTGGAGGTGTCCAGGTGGAATGGCAACAGCGCGCCCACCGGCGGACTCGAGATGTTCGCAGGATCGGGCTGCTGGAAAGCCATGCTCTTGTCGGAAAATCCACGGACGCCGCGATAGCTGCCGAAATAGTGATCGAAGGAGCGGTTCTCCTGAATCAGGATGACGACGTGCTCGATGTCGGTGAGCTTGGCGCACGTCCCAGGGCCGGGGCCGCCTCCCAAAACGCCGCCACCGCTGCCGCAGCTTGAGAACAGCGCGGAAGCAAGTCCGGTTGCGGCTGTGCCTCCGGTTAGTTTGAGCAGTTCACGCCGCGTGATAGGCCGAAAAGGCATCGCTTGCTCCTCTGTCAAATTCGATGAAGGGCGGGACCGGGGGGCTGCTTTGAGTATAGAGCAGAAACGGGGAAACCGGACTCCGCGCCGTTCCTGAATTGGAAACCATCGTGCTTGCCGGAATCCTGAGCACACTTGCTGCCACTAGAGATGCGGCACTCTGTTGAGTCTTCTAATTCTGCAAGCCCTGTGGATCGCGGCTTAGAGCCTAAACCTTTGTCCTGACGCTCGCTCCGACCGCGACACTCTCCGCGCCGAGGGTCCGTCAGGAATGGACGCCAGTGTCAGCCATATCTGGCAGCTTGCGGGCGATCTGTCGACTCAGGGGCCTCTTATCGGCCCTGCTTTCATCAGCCGGCCCGTTTGATTCTTCGGCTATCGGCTTGCTCGTTCCCGAGACGGCAATTCGTGATCAATGTTCTAGCCCGCCCAGGCGCATACGCTCAAAGTGCGGGCGGAATCTGTTCTCTTTCTGCTTGGCAAGCTGGGACCGGAAGTTCACCGGATACGTGCCTGTTGGGCGGAGGAAAATGAAATGATTAATTTCTCGCTCCGAAACCTCCTGTTTGCATCCATCGTTACGCTCGCACTCGCTTCGACACCCAACCAGGTACGCGCTCAGCATCGCGGACGAGGTTCTCACGCCGGTTCTCGGGGCGGCGGTTCTCATGGGGGTAGCCACTCCCACGGTAGCGGCGGTGCCCCGAAATCTCATGGCGGCGGTAAATTCCACGGTGGTGGTGGCGGTTCTCGCGGCAGTGTCCGCTCCCCCGCCGGCGGCGGATTCCAAGCGAGCGGCCGTTCTCACAGCGGTCGGGGCCAGAATTCCCCGAGGAGAGCACCTGCTGGACCATCCAAGAGAGCCAGCAGGGCTCAGGGAATAGCCCCCGCATTCAATCGTCCAGCGGGTCCATCCTCATCAAGGGCTTTCCGAGCCAATCGTTCTCCGAACGGTAACGGCCAATGGCATTCATTTGCAAGCCGCGGGAATTCTTCTTTCGCGACGGCACAAGGACCCTCGACTCCCATCGGCGACCGCCAGAGGCAATCATTTGCAGGTCGCGGGAATGCTTCTTTCGCAACCGGACGGGGACTCTCTAATTCCGCCGCGGATGGGCAGTGGCACTCGTTTCGAGGCCGTGGGAATTCTTCTTTTGCGTCGGGGCCAAGCCCAGCGAATTCGTGGCAGGGTCGGGCAACGAGAAGCGGGGGTGGCCAGGGCCGCCAGATACCAGGAAATAAGTTTGGGTCGGGCGCGCTCTCGCGAGGCGCGCGGCCCCCATGGTCGTCAAATCACGAGTTGACGAGTTCAAATCGAAGATTCACGGAACCCGCCTCAAGAACGGCGGGGACGGCAATTTCGACCAGCCGTGTGCTATCGAACATTGACCACTCTCGATTCGGAAATTCGGCTACGAACCGATTCTCATTCTCGAATTCACGATTCGGATCGCATGTCCCGCGCTTCGAGCGTCCGGAATTAGGGGGCGGCCATGAATTTCGCGGCGGTGAATCGAATTTTGGCTTCGGGGGGGAATCGTCATTCGGGGGAGACGCATTCTCGTTCTTCCCGGACTTGATTGGGCTGGCGTTGGCATTTGGCAGTTTCGGCGCACGCGGTTTCGGTTTACCGGGCTTAGCCCTGAACTTACTGGAATCCGGTTTCGGTGATTTCGGTAATGGCAGCGGCTACGGCGGTGGTTACGGAGGCGATAGCAGCTATGGTGGCCCCGGCGGATATGACATCTACGGTGGGTCGATCTGGACCCCGCCTCCGATCTCCGTTTACTGGGGTCCCGGCGTGGTCCCATACCAGGCCGCGAACGTGACTTATCCTCAATGATTTGGGCGGAGTTCAGGGTCGAATTTCATGCTCAATTTCAGCGAGCTCACCGTGGGCTTACCGCATAAGCCCGATCAGCGATTATTGGGCAACTGGATCAGGTCCGGGGTCGCCGCGAGTCCGCCAACCGCGTGAGTCGCACCGTTTTTCAAAGTGTGACCACAACCATCGAGGACGAATGGGAGCCGTGAGCTAGCGGGAGAAGGGACATACCGCGCTTATGGATCTATTGCCGTAAAGGCGAAATCGATTCAGGCCATGCTGCTATCCAGATGGGAACTTCTTCCTGCGTCTGGTTTGGACCCCTGAGAACCCCCACGCACAAGGCGCGCGTAGGGGTCCGCCGGCTAGGTTTCTTCTGGTGCAGCTAGACTGTTCACGACTCTCTGAACGCCTTCCACGGATTTCGCGGTCCCTTCCGCCAACAGTTTTTCCGCACGGGACAAGACTGTTCCAGTCAGGGTAATGACGCCTTTATCGGCATGGATTTGAACGGTCTTAAGCGATATTGCCTTTGTTGAGTAGAGTTCAAACTCCACGCGGCGCGCAAGCTTATCGTCAGCGCTTTCCGGCAGTGCCTGGGGATCGGCGACACTCAGATTATCCGTGAGGCCTTGGACGCCGGGAACCTGCCAGGTAATTTGCTCGGCGGTATATTTCTGATTGCTGGTCTGGACCGTTCCATTGAGGGCCACCGTCCGGCTTTTTACCTCGGTGGTGATGTGTCTCGCCGCCAAATCGGCATTTCTCGTAAGAGCATCGGTCACCAGAGTCTGGATTTCCAGATCTGCCACTCGTTCTCCGAGGTGCTCCCTGTCCGGGTTGCGTTCGAGGGCCGCGTTGACACCCAGATTGTTATGCACTTGTTTGACGCTCGACGTATCCTGAGCAATCGCACCGGCGACGTTCTTGACTTGCTCGGAAGGCACCTGACCCTGTAGGGTAACTTCGCCCTGGATGGTCTCCACTTTAATGTCGAAAGGAGATACGTTCTTGGACAGAAGCAGGGCCGTACGTACCCTGGAGGTTGTAGCCGCGTCTTGCGTTGATTCCTTAAATGAGGAAAATGCGTTTTGAACAGACGAGTTTCGGGTGGAGATGAAGTAGATCACACCCACGACAAGCACCAAAAGTGCGAGTACGAGAATCGTGCTGCCAGAACCTCTTTCACCGTCTCTAGTAGATTTCAACTATTTCTCCTCGGGCACTTCTGTTTCTGCATCCGGCCCTGAATCTCGGAACTGCTGGCCTCTGAAGGGTAGAAGATGCGGAGAAGCTTGTCTGTCCCTTCTAGGACATATTTGTATTTGTGGGGCAAATTCTCTGGCGGATGTGCGGCGGAAAAGATGAATCCAGGGGGCGCAATCTTAGAGAAATGCCTCAGGATGTGATGAGCATTCCAACCGCCGCCGCGGTCATCACGGCAAATGTGGCCCAGCCTAGATACCTGAGTAATGGCGAATTCACTCGTTCACCCATTACCTTGTGGCTGCTGGTCAGCAGGATGACAAGCAGGATCAAAGGCGGTGCCAGTAGTCCATTAATGATCGCCGACCAGAACAGCATCTTCACCGCGCTGAAACCCAAGTAATTCAGGCCTAGACCCATGGCCATGGCAACCACCATCACCGCGTAGAACTTTCGCGCGCTTCTTGGTTTCTCGGCCATGGAGCCACGCCACGATGCTCCTTCCGCCACGGCATAAGCGCACGATCCCACCAGGACTGGCACACCTAACATTCCAGTGCCGATTAGGCCGAGGGTGAAGAGCAGGTAGGCCCCATTGCCGGCGAGTGGACGCAATGCTTCGGCGGCCTGCCGGGCTGTCGTGACGTCCGTTTCTCCGTGCGCATGCAAAGTGGCGGCAGTGGTCAGAATGATGAAATACATGATGCCATTCGAGAAAAACATCCCCGCGACGGTATCGGCTCGCACTCTTCTTAATTCTCCTGCGGTCGTGCCCTTGTGCTTGGCGAGCGTGCGGCCCTTGCTCCGCCCTTCTTCGACTTCCTCGGCCGCCTGCCAAAAGAACAGATAGGGAGAAATCGTGGTGCCCAGAATTGCCACCAGCACCGCCAGGAATCCCCGTGACCACTCCAGATGGGGCACGAACGTCACTGCCAGCGCGTGCCTCCAATCCACGTGGGCGAAAAACGAAGTGAACACGTAGGCGAACAAGACCAGCGTCAACCACCTGAATATCCGCGCAATCAGCTTGTAGGAAATCCAAATCAACAGCCCGGTGATGAAGAACGCGTAGAATAGAATCCAGATCAGTGATCGAATTCCCGTCACGAGCTGCGTAGCCTCAGCCATTCCGCCCAGATCAGCGCCAATGTTGATGACGTTGGCGACGGCGAGAATCGAGCAGGCGCCCCAGAGCACCCAGCGTGGATAATAAATCCGCACCGCGGCGGCCAGCCCGCGCCCGGTAACCACGCCCAGCCGTGCGCACATCAGCTGGACCGCGGTCATTAGCGGAAAGGTCAGCAGCGCGATCCACAGCGTGGCGTATCCGTAGGCTGCCCCGGCGACGGAATAAGTGGAGATTCCCGACGGATCATCGTCCGCCGCACCGGTGATCAGTCCGGGCCCCAGGACGCCGAGAGTTCTCCCCAGAAGGCTTTTTCCTTTGCCGTCTTCGACATTCTTGGTGGGCGGATTTTTTCGCGCCGTCATTTGGGTCGGAACGGATCCTCGGAACCTAGGGTGTTCATCCAGCTCTTGAGACACTGCGGCGGTGAATGTTCCGATGGGAGAGCAATACTTGCAAGATGAATCGCGGACGCGAGTCTTTGCCCGAACGATCAACTCCTGACTGTTCAAAACTGAACAGACGCGGAAATCCGTACGCGTTAATAATGTCCGTAAAGCCGGGGGCATCGAGGCCGTAATCGCATCCAGGCTGCACCCAATTAGACCCCCCATTAGATGGATTAGCGGCGGCGAGGTCCCCGGCACCTCATATCCTCAGAAGGTGCAGTGGGGGAACGAATGGGCCGCCAGTGGCGATTACGACGCGAGGTGATTCCGGATTTGCTGTTCCTTGTCTACGCTTCGGCCCTCGGGTTTACTCTCATCATCGGTTCGGCTATCTTCATCGACTACGCGATTCAGCACTAACCTTCCTTCAAAGATCGACGCGTTCGTTACGATTTGGAAGCGGATACACCGCACTGGCCGGGTGCTATATTGCGTCGGATCACCCGACACTACTGAGCCCGCCGGGCCGCATCCCCGTCTCTTCAACCTAATTCTTTGGCTTGAGCTCCGGAGGAATCGAATTGATGGACTCCTCGGCGTCCCAAGATATGGAGGAGATCCACCACCTCTGCCCGGTGTAGTAAAGCTGGTAGATGTTGACGCCGCGGGAATACAGTTTCCCTGTCGATGCCAGTGATCCTTCATAACTGCTGAAGACCGTCGCCACATTTCCATACTTGTAAATCTTGTGACCTACTTCATGTTCGCTGAACCCATCGCGTACAAGCTGTGCGTCGGCTTCGTCTGCGTATTCCTGTTGCGTCGGGTGCCATATGACCAGCGCGCCCGTCTTTTCATCCTTCGACGGCACGAAAGACCGCGCGAAAGGGTCGTATAGGCTGAAGTCTCGCGCCCACTGTCTCCGAACTCCGACTCCGCCGGAGATGCACTCGTAGTCCGTCTTTACGATAGCCTCGATACTGCTGACATCTTCTGGTCTTGCGGCAACAACGGCGACTTCCAGGTGTCGTTTCGGCTGGTCTTGCGCGAGGGCGTGCGGAAGTGAAAAAACAAACGCGCATAAAATGATTTGGCATGCGGAGATTCTCATGCGATTCCTCCCGAAAGGCTTTTTCCGATCCGGTATCATAACCGCCCGAGCCCCCATCAGAATGAAACAGAGTCAGGGAACTTCCGTTCCGGAACCCGGCACATGGCTGCTCCTGGGCTTGGGGTTCTCCGGGTTGGCCGGCAGGGTAGGGATGCGGCGGCCGAAGGCGCAAATAGCGTAGCCATTCTTACAGTGGCGACCATGGGCATCTGGCCGGATGGCCCCGTAATTACCCGCTTACAGGAAAGTGCGCGAAGCCCGAACCAAAAGAATTACAGATAACCGATCGAGTCCCGGGAACGAAGCAGGTTGCTCGGGCATTTTTGATCAGGCTATCGAGACAGGGGAGGTCCGGGCAATCGCCCTGGGCGGAGTCGGGCTAACTCAGCTCGGGGCGCCCGACACCTCAAGCGGGGCGCGCATATCCATCAGGTTTGTCGATCCGTTGGTCAACGCTTTTCATCTGTCGCTTGGCCCACGCGACCAGAGAAGCGTTATCCGCGGTGCCAGTCTTTTCCCGCATCTCGCGCATGATGCGAAGGAACGTCGATGGATCCATACGGAGCTCGTTGCACACCTGTCTGTCGGTCTGTCCAGCGGCCAGAGTCCGCAGTATGATTGACTCTTCGCTGGTCAAAGCAGGATCCAAATGGAAACCGGAAGCGCTGCGAAAGCTAACCAGATTGTGTTTGTGCTTCATGGGGTCTCCTAATGCGTCCCGCCACCGGCTGCCGCTTTACGGCGCAGTACCGGGGTCTTCCTTTGGGGGCTCGCGACCTGCGTGTGTGCTCTGGCTTTCATCGAGTACAATGCCGCGTCAGCCGCGCTTAACAGGGCATCGATCGACTTGCCATCCTTAGGATAGACAGCAACGCCAATGCTGACCGACAGCTTTGGCTCCCTGCCATCATTCGCAAGGCTCCGGCAAATGCGCCGCGCAACCAAGGTTGCTGCAACCAGCTCGGTCTCGGGCAGCACGAGCGCAAATTCATCCCCCCCGTAACGAGCCGAAGTATCCATGCTCCGGCTACAGATGCACAGGACATCGGCAAGCCGGCAAAGCGCTTGGCTGCCAACCAGGTGCCCGAACCGATCATTGATCTGCTTGAGTCCGTTCAGGTCCAGGAATAAGAGAGCAAAATTACGTGCGGTGCGCTCGGACCGCTTGATCTCAGCGTCAACGGTTTCCACCAGATGTCGGTAGTTGGCCAGGCCTGTCAGCGGGTCCTTGGCCGCCTGCTGACGCAAATGAACCTCGAGTTTACGCTGGGGAGTGACGTCCTCAACGATGATCTCGTAACTGTCCATCTCGCCTTCGGTGGTGACCTCGCGACCGCTGAGCCGAACCATCAGAGCCGTGCCATCCTTCCTCTTCCACTCAATCTCCAGGGGATCGACACTACCGTGCTCAGTTCTGTGGCTTAGCAGGCTGGCTCGTTTCGGCGGATCAGAAATGATGTCGGTTGGGAGTTTCACGGCCAGGAGTTCTTCCCGGGAGGAATATCCGAGCATGGTCACCAGCGCCTGATTGACATCCAGAAACTTGCCTTTGTTGCTGCAGCGACACATTCCGTAGGCCAGGTTTCCTACCAGCGCGCGGTAGCGTGCCTCTGAATGGCGCAGCTTTTTCTCCGTTTGATCGCGCTCTTCGCGCAGCTTGTCATCATTGAGCGCTCGACGAATCGCTACGGGAAGGTGTCCAACGTGATCCATTTCAACGCAATCCACAGCGCCCTCTCTAATCAGTTCCGCCTCGGTTTCCAATTGCATCGTCTCGGTCAGGAAGATACAGGGAATCTGCCTTTCCCTGCGCTGGAGGATTTCCAGAACGCGGGGTCCTTGCCAACTCCGAGCCGGGGTTTCAGCCAACACCACATCATAGGATTTAGAAGTCAGAGACGCTGCAAACTGCTCCGGAGTGAGAACTACGTCTGCGCTAACCCGGAAATTCGCCCTCCGGAGTTCCTGCACACAACGCTCCACAACCGCAGCCGTACTGTGAATAAACAGGATACGCAACGGGAGCCTTCTGCTAGCCGGGCCGTTCACGACCACAGGCAGGTCGGCTTGCTTAACGCGACCTCGTGAGGTTGCAGCCATTGAAAATCCACCAGACTCGCATGAGCCAGTCCTTTAGCGGACTGACACCCGGAATTGGTTCTCAGGCAACCATAATGGTACAGGCCCCCTATGCCTGTTCAAAATGGCACACTTTCGAGGAAGGGGTTGACAGATTAGACACATTCCGGATTCTCGTTGGGACTCTAAGTCATGAAGATCTAAAGGCTTAACAATCCACGTGCCCTTGCGGGACAGAGCGAGCCAGAGCCCGTGGGCGGGTGCTCGCGTGTCCCTGGGAGGTGATCGAATCAGGTCATACGAAACTACTAGAACGTCGGCGTGACAGAAGCTTCTCTCCGACACCGAAACTACTCGCTCAGCCATGGACGTCACACTTTAGACATGGCATTTCCATTTTGCATCCTTGTCTGGAAACCCTCGAGTTAGTATTCACGACTGAGAACCCAACCCCTCAGCTCCCGCAGATGCCGAAGCGTCGCGCGTGGAGAAGGCTCTCAATCATTTTCGATCCAACGGACGCTACCGCTCGCTGCAAGATGTCATTCCGCGAGGCCGCGCTAGAGGAGGGAATGAACCATGCGAATTTTAATCCCATTGGGCATCCTGGGTCTTATCTTCACTGTTTCTGCCCCCAATTCAACGGAAGCACCTACTGGCTTTGACAACAAGAGTAACGGCGTCGCCGACGACGCGACTCACGAGGCCGATCAAACGAAATTCGAAGAAGTCGAGCAACTGAGCGACGGCCTGGGACCGCTCTATAATGCGCAGTCCTGCCGCGAATGCCACCAGAGTCCAGTTTCAGGCGCCGCCTCCCAGGTGGCGGAATTACGCGTGGGCCATCAGGGTCCAGAGGGTCACTTCCGCAATCCGGACATCCCGATCGCTCATGGCACAGAAGTGATCAGTGGCCGGTCTCTGGTGAATGATCGCGCTATTTGTCCTAACGCTGCTTTTCCTAACACGGAGATCCAAGAGCGAGTTCCCGCGACAGAGACGATACGGACATTCCGTCTTTCGTTGAATTTGTTGGGAGATGGCTTCGTCGAGGCGGTCGCCGATCAAACTCTCATCGATCTGGCCAAGCAGCAATGCAAATCTTCCCATGGGAAAATCTGTGGTCAGATCCTCCAGGTTCCCATCGTAGAGGCGCCCGGACAGATGAGCGTAGGGAGATTCGGCTGGAAGGACCAGCACGCGAGCCTGCTATCGTTCGCCGGTGACGCTTATCTGAATGAGATGGGCATCACAAACCGTCTTCAACCGGATGAGGTAACCAATCTTTGCAACAATGTTTCGGAGCCGAATGACACGCCAGGACCCGATGGCCTCTCCGACATTGATCACTTCGCCCGGTTTATTCGAGCCACCAAGGCGCCTGCGCGTGATTCCCAGCTCGCGAGCAGCGCGTTTGCCAAGGACGGCGCTCGCCTGTTTGGCAGGATCGGTTGTGCGACTTGCCACGTCGAAACGATGACCACGGCGACCGCTGGAACGAAAATCAACGGCGGAACGTTTACGATTCCGGCCGCGCTCGGGTCAATCACATTTCATCCGTATGGGGATTTCCTGATGCACGACGTAGGCACGGGCGACGGTATCCTGCAGGCGACCAGGGAGCACTACGGGAACAAAGTCTTTCAGATGATGTCGGGGTATCTCTCGAAACAGGACTTCGAAAGCAGTCGCAACAAAATACGTACCGCTCCTCTTTGGGGAGTCCGCTTGCGGCCGCGATTGATGCACGATGGTGCATCGCTGACGCTTCGAGACGCGATCCTGCGGCACCACGGCGAAGCAACCCAGGTACGCCAGCAATTTGAAAAACTGAAGAGGGAAGAGCAAGCGGCCATCATGGAGTTCTTGCAGTCACTATGAACTCCCCGGAAGCCGCGGCTCTCCCGGAGATCGACGGGACGACATTCGCTTCCTCTCGCTCCCTAGGGCGAGCGCACGGATTAGCGGATTTTGGTTCCTGGTTTCCGGCCAGCGCGTTTATGGGCCCTCTTGCGCGGCGGTTGGTTGCGCTGGATTCGAGTTAAGCTTGTCATTTCTTAGCATGAGAAACAGCGCATGGGGTAGAGGCAACCAGATAGCGTCCTTCGTCGCTGTTGGCGGCATCAAGATCGAGGCTCACTAATCTCTCTAGGGCCCAGATTCGCGTTCTGAAGCAATAGACTTTTCCGGCTTCGGCGGCGAAGTTGGCAAGGGAATAAACAGAAGAGCGCTCTGCCAGGCTCGATTGCCAATTCGAGCAGAGACGATGCTCGCCCGGAAGGACCGAAAACGAAAAATGCGTGTTGCCCTGGTTCGCCCCGATCCAGGATCCGTCGAGTGCAACCCTGATGGTCACACATCCTATGAGGCATTCGACCCGCCCCTGCCCCATATCCTCACGTAGAACAGCGCCTGCCCTGATTCGGGCTCGGGAGGGTGCTCGGCCTGACCCTGCTTCACGTCAAATTCGATATGCGCAGGACCGCACGCAGAAAGGGCAGCGGTCGTGGCTGCGCTGCCTTGTGCTAGAACAGGTGAGGCTAGAAATACGAGCAACAATGCGGTTCTGATTTTTCTCCTTTGCACTGAAGCTGTCCGCTCCCCACCTCGTCCCACAGCATCCCGACTTGTACGACGCGAACAAACGGTCGGGGGCTACCGGAATTCGCTGGAGTGGTGAGCTCCCCTGACCTCCATGGCGCGGGAATTCTCCGCAAACTGAAGCTTCGGTGGTAAGTCCTGATAGGCCGGATCACTAGACAAGTTGAGGAATGAGACGAGGACGCCGAGTGGTAGAACCCAGGGTTTCACACCATGTGCAAAAGCGAACATCAACCGGTCGCAATTTCTAATATCGTCCCTCGAACGACGAAAGTGCGGGTTGACGTAGTGGGCCATGGAGTATCTATGAGCGATCGAAAATATCCGGAATCGCGAACGCTTTTCCCGGAGACCTTGAGAGATCTAAACCCAGAGCAACTTGTGCAGCGAATTCGTGCAGCGGAAGAAGCCATCTTTGCGCGCTTGCAGAGGATGCGAACGAATTCAATTGAACTCCTGGAAGGGCAGGCCATTCAAGATGCCTTGGACGGTTTGCTTCGTCTCACGAAACAGACGCTAGAGTTCGCCGATTCACTGGTCGAAGTGACTCGCGCAACGGAGACAGCGTGGGCTTGAGGATCATGTCACAGGCGAACATGAATCTCCTTGTACCTCGCTGCTACCGGCGCCCACATATCTAAGCGGACTCGAATGGGCCTCCGACAATCTGGTCCGGAACCGTCACGTCAATCACCGCTTTGCACTTCAAACAATTAATAGTCTGGTTGCCCAGTTGCGCGACTCCTTCGCGAGCCACTACATCAATGACCTGTATCTGTTTGCAGTGGGGACATGAAACAGGTATCACAGTGGGAGACGGTTTAGATGGGTCTACCATGGGAGGGATTTTACCAGGAGCAGATGCCGCGGCCCGGAACGATACCGGCCGCCTAGGAGAAGTCCATGACTGTCTATGCGCTAGTGCAATGGAAAGATCGAAATGGAAAATTCGCAAGCCCAGAACAAGAACTCTCTCTAAAACCCTTGTTAGGTGAGTCGCTTTATAACCAGGTTTTCGGAGTGCCGTCTACCGAGCCCCGTTCGAATCCTTTCAGCTCTCCAAGTGATGCGCAAAGGTTCAAGCAGGAAACTGAGGACAACTACAAACAACGTCCCACTCATTTGGCTTCCGATGCCCAGGGAAATCCTTTCTTTGAGCGTGGCAGAGCTATCGCAGAGTGGGTTCCTGAAATTCGAATCGTCGAGGAGTCGTCTTCAGAGCTTGAAGAGGGCGGCAATCAGTTGGTGAAGGACTGCGACAGACAAAGGGCCGCGGTAAAAGGATAAGACCGGATTGATTCTCTAATTTTTCTAGATAAGCGCAGAGGTCACTAAGCATCGAGCATTTTTGTGACCCACAACCGAGAATGACTCTGCCAACGAAACCTGAACTGGAATCCTTGCCATCGCGGCTAGCCCATCTTGCTGGACAAGTAATTGCCCTCCTTGAGTCTTCTTAGGTAGGCTGTGAGCCATGACCGAACGCAAAATCCTGATCAATCGCGCGCCCGTCCTGACGCTGTGGGCGACTACGGTGGCCGAGCGACTGGGATTCGATCACGACGAGGCTCTATCACTAGGCAAGGCAGTGGCCGGGCTGACTGCTCAATCCAAAGGTCAACGACTGGGCATAT
>Ga0210384_10000637_pt1 | contig 52931 bp, 43 predicted proteins | sample IncBWH2MmetaG_FD_160574 | JGI IMG/M metagenome (GOLD analysis project Ga0210384, IMG submission 160574) | Forest soil microbial communities from Barre Woods Harvard Forest LTER site, Petersham, Massachusetts, United States - Inc-BW-H-2-M | ecosystem: Environmental > Terrestrial > Soil >...
CAAGCGACCCGGTTGTGCGGATCGTCGTCACACCCCCCGCCAGGTAAAGTCGCGGAAAGCTGTACCCCATCTCCCCAAAGATTCCATTCCCCATGGGATAAAACATGTGGTCGTGCATCCCAACCAGCCCCGGAATCACGCTGTATCCATGCAGATCCAGCACCTGCGCATCGCTCGGCACTTTCGCGGCGGAAGCGTCGCCCACCGATTCAATCTTCCCCTTGCTGAGAACAATCGTCTGATCCTCGCGCGCCGCCGCCCCCGTGCCGTCAATCACGCGCACGTGAGTCAGAACAACCACCGGCGCGTTCACCCTCACGAAGGCCTGCACTGCGGGCGAAAGCGTTTGAGCCGCGCACGCGACTCGGCACGCCATTAGCAACAGAAAGATGAGAGGTAATTTGCGCATGTCGGTTTCTCCATTAGCCGAGCAGGATTTTATCTGAGAAGACACAAAACTCGCGGCAGAAACTGAGAATATGTCGAACCCAACAGCCACACCTGAGAACTGGCAGCTGGGAACTGAGAACTGCTTTACAATCAAAGATTAGCCGCTCTCATCATGGATTCCCAGCACATCCGCAATTTCGCGATCATCGCGCATATCGACCACGGCAAATCCACGCTCGCCGACCGCCTGCTGGAGCTGACCGGATCGCTCACTGCGCGCGAAATGCAGGCCCAGGTGCTCGATTCCATGGACCTCGAACGCGAGCGCGGCATCACCATCAAAGCCCACGCCGTCCGCATGGCCTACACCGCGAAAGACGGTCAGACCTACCAGCTCAATCTAATCGACACCCCAGGCCACGTGGATTTTTCCTACGAAGTCTCGCGCTCGCTGGCCTCGTGCGAAGGCGCGCTCCTCGTCGTCGATGCTTCGCAGGGAGTCGAGGCCCAGACGCTCGCCAACTCCTATCTCGCCATCAATCACGGCCTCGAAATTATTCCGGTCATCAACAAGATCGATCTGCAAAGCGCCGACATCCCGCGCACCAAAGAAATGATCGAGGGCGCCGTCGGCCTCGACGCCACCGACGCCGTCCTGATCAGCGCCAAAACCGGACAGGGCGTCCCCGATGTTCTTGAAGCCATCGTGAAGCGCGTGCCTCCGCCCAAGGGCTCCCCCGAAAACCGGCTCCAGGCGCTGGTTTTCGACTCGTGGTTTGATCCTTACCGCGGCGTCATCGTGCTCACCCGCGTCTTTCAAGGGACATTAAAAAAAGGTGACCGCATCCGCCTCTGGTGGAACGGCACCACCTTCGACGCTGAAACTCTCGGCGTGCTCACCCCCAAGCCGGTGGAAATCGACGAGCTTGCCGCCGGCGAAGTCGGCTTCATCATCGCCAACATCAAGAACGTCGCCGACACCAAAATCGGCGACACCATCACCCACGACGGCGCCCCCGCCATCGAAGCCCTGCCCGGATTCGAAGAAATCAAGCCCATGGTCTTCGCCGGACTCTACACCGTCGATTCCCACGAGCACACCCGTCTGCGCGAAGCCCTGGAAAAATTGCGCCTGAACGATTCGTCATTCTTCTTTGAGCCGGAAAGTTCCGTCGCCCTCGGATTCGGCTTCCGCTGCGGCTTTCTCGGCTTGCTGCACATGGAAATTATTCAGGAACGCCTCGAACGAGAGTTCTCGCTCGAACTCATCACCACCGCCCCCGGCGTGCGCTACAAGATTTACAAAACCGACGGCACCATGGTCGAAGTCGACAACCCTTCGCGCTGGCTCGACCCCAGCGAGATCGCCAAGATCGAAGAGCCCATCATCCTCGCCACCATCCTTACCAACGAAGAATACGTTGGCGGAATTCTCAAACTCGTCGAAGACAAGCGCGGCAAACAAAAAACCTTCGAATACGTCAGCTCCTCGCGCGTCATGCTGCACTACGAATTACCCTTGAATGAAATCGTCCTCGACTTCTACGACCGCCTCAAATCCGTCTCCCGCGGCTACGCGTCCCTCGACTACCACCTCGCCGACTACTGGGAATCGCCCATGGTCAAAATGGACATCCTCGTCGCCGGCGAACCCGTCGACGCCCTCTCCATCATCGTCCACCGCGACTTCGCCTACGAACGCGGCAAAGCCCTGGTCTCAAAAATGCGCGAACTCATCCCTCGCCAAATGTTCGAAGTCGCCATCCAGGCCTCCATCGGCGCAAAAATCATCGCCCGCGAAACCGTCTCCGCGATTCGCAAAAACGTAATCGCGAAATGCTACGGCGGCGACATTTCCCGCAAACGCAAACTGCTGGAGAAACAAAAAGAAGGCAAAAAGCGCATGAAGCGCATCGGCCGCGTCGACATCCCCCAGGAAGCGTTCCTAGCAGTCCTGAAAGTCGGCGAAGACAGCAACTAGTCGTTGAAAAGAAATGTGGGGACAGCCGCCCTCGGCTGTCCAGCGAGCGCAGCTCGCGGGTTTTGAGGGTGATCGCCTGTGTACAGCACCTACCCCTGACGCATAATACTTACACAATCTGCAGTCGATAATTTTTTCTTTTGTAGCGGAACTACCGGAGGATGCTTTAATGAGAACTGTAAGTGGAGGACGTAAGTGGCTGATCAAAGGCCGTCGCTGCAAGAACTCGAACTCCGTGTAAAAGAGCAAGAGCTCAAACTCAAGGAAACAGAGATAAGGGCGAAGGAGCGGGAGATTGGGGCTTCCAAATGGATTAATCCGGTTGTTATCGGCCTCTTTGCGACAGCGCTCGGTTTAGCTGTTAACGTCGTCGTCACCCTGATTAATAACCAGAATGCGCAAGAGGTCGAGCGCTCCCGCACTCAATCAACCCTGATTCTCGAAGCGATAAAAACCAACGGGGATACGAACGCCTCCTGTAGGAATCTCGTTTTCTTCGTGAGTCTGGGATTGCTCGAGGATAAGAATCACACGATCACAGGAGCCTGCCCCGGCAACGTACAAGGCGTTCCGTCTGTTTCGGAGGACGGCCCTCCCAACGGGGGCGGTGGAGGATTCTTTTACCTGCTGAAGGTTCAGACGCTGGACGATAACGGTGCTCCCGTGTCTGGTGTGACCGTAGAGGTAGATCTCGTACCGTCAACTCCCCCATTTCAACCACCGCCGGACCCAAACAACGAAGGAGGTACCAGTTGGCTTTTCAAGGGCACCGCCAGTGGGGTGAGCGGCAAAGATGGTACCTGTGTTCTCGGGATGGCACCTTTGGGCAAGTTTATCGTGATACTCGCAAAAAAAGAGGGCTATGCGGGAAATCGCACGAATATCCTCTTTAACGGGAACACTGTTGTCGTGGTGTTACAAAAGAACCCACAAAATCATTAGCCACCGGGGTTGGGCGTAGTCAGGCGGGAAGATGTCACAAGAACGCGATCTACTTCTGATAACTGGCATCCCAGGAACCGGCAAGACAACCTATAGCGACAAGTTCGCTAGGGAGTATGGCTTCCTGCACCACGACTTCGAAGACCAGAGGACGCAGACTCTCAATCGTTTTAATGCTAATCCGCCGCAATTCATCGAAGAGCTATTGAGTGAAAAGAAAAGCGTGGTAGTCACGTGGGGCTTTGGGCCGGATTGCGAGCGATCAGTTTTCCTTGTACAGCAGCTCAGAAATGCCGGATTCAAACTGGTTTGGTTCGACGGTAATCGCCCCGCTGCCCTACGCGAGTTTCAGAAACGTGCCACAGTTCAGGAAGTCGCCTTCTACCTTCAAATGTACCGAATCGAAAAATCCGGAATAGTTGAGCGATTGAGGCCAACCGTCATTAATTCGTTTTGATGGTAGTGGGCAATTCAAACCGACGAAAGAACTCCTTGCCGAGATCAGGGCAAGGTCAATGTCCGAATAACCGTGCGAAATATGGCTATTCCGTCCTTTGACTGCGTCTCGTAAATCTCTCCACTTTCCCCTCATCCCCCTCCCACGGGTGTATCCTTCTCCCACCATGCGCAACCTAACTCCAACCCTGCTCCTGTTCCTAACCCTCGCCACCACCGCGCTCGCGCAACAGCCCGAGCCCAAGCCCACCCCCAAACCCGAAGACACCGAAGTCTGGCAGCCCGAGCCCAAAGTCGTCACCCCTGGCGCCACCTGCGCCGCCGCTCCCTCCGACGCCATCGTTCTCTTCGACGGCAAGAATCTCGACGAATGGGTCTCCGCCCAGGACCGCTCCGCGCCCGCCAAGTGGACCGTCGCCGCCGGCATCCTCACCGTCGACAAGCCCGCCGGCAACATCGAGACCAAGCGCACTTTCAAGAACTATCAACTTCACGTCGAATGGAAAATTCCCGAGAACGTCACCGGCTCCGGCCAGCTCCGCGGCAACAGCGGAGTCTTTCTCGCCTCCACCGGCCCCGGCGACGCCGGCTACGAACTCCAGGTCCTCGACAGCTACAACAACAAAACCTACGTCAACGGCCAGGCCGCCAGCATCTACAAGCAGGCCGCCCCGCTCGCCAACCCCAATCGCAAGCCCGGCGAATGGCAAACCTACGACATCGCCTGGACCGCTCCCACCTTCAACCCCGACGGCTCACTGAAATCTCCCGCCTACGTCACCGTCTTTTTCAACGGAGTCCTGGTGCAGAACCACTTCGAACTAAAAGGCGAGACCCGCTACATCGGCGCCCCCTTCTACAAAGCCTTCGACGGCGCCCCCATCAAACTCCAGGCCCACGGCGACCCCAGCCCGCCCCTCAGCTTCCGCAACATCTGGGTCCGCGCCTTGGATTGACAAGAAGATTAGTCGGGAAAGCCGCAGTGACGCGGGCAACCCGCGCAACCGCGACCCACATCTCACCACCCGTTCCGCTCACGAATCGTTCCGCTCACGACCCCAGGGAACTTCCGGTTCAGCGTGGGAGTCTATTCCTGCGACCTCGTTCCTTTCGCTCGACCGCTGGAGGCATTCATGTTCCGCCGAATCCTTCTTTTCTCCACGCTCTTCATCGTCGTTCCACACACGTCCGTCGCAGCGCAACAATCGCGAGCCTCCGCCCCCACCCCTGCCCAACAGTCACCTGTCGTACGTCAATCCGCGATGAACATCCTCGAAGGCGTTCTAGCCAGCACGGGTTCTCTCTCGCTTCCACAAAATCGTCTTGTGATCGAGCTTCAGGCCTTTCCCATCGTGTGGTCACGAAGCGACTCTCGCGCCCGCGCCCTGATCAATCAAATGGCCGGAGAATTCGCCCAAGCCTCTTCCGCGAACCAAAGCGACGATGAAAATCCCGAAGTCGCGCTCACCACACGCCGCGAGCAGCGCGTCGCCATGGCCCGCACCATCGCCGCCAGCGATCCGGAAATGGCCTTGATGTTTCTTGCCGCTACATTGCCTTATATCCAGTCCAGCTCACGCGACGACGATCCCGAAGATCACGAGCTCGTGATCGATCTCGCCGCGCAGGTCGCCCTCCACAATCCAGGTCGCGCCCTGCAACTCGCCGAACAGCAACTAAAAGAAGCCGACGATCTTCCGCCTTCGTTCATCGATCTGCTGGAACAAGTCGAGCGCAACAATTCCCAGGCCGGAGCGCAACTGTTTCGGGACGCGGTCGATCACATCAAGCAGCAGAATCCGGCCGACGACGCATCAGTGCTTTCCTTCGCTGCTTCTCTTCTCGCCAGCCAATTCTCCCGCCAGTCAGAGAACGGAGGCACGCCCGACAGCACCTTGCGCGCCTTGGCGGAAATCGTCGCCACTTCAGGTTTGAGTTCAAAGTATTTGCAGGATCAGCCATACGTTGTGAGCAACGCGCTGAGTGACTGCTGGTCTGCCCTCGATTCTCTCTTGCCTGCAAAGAGCACAGCGCTGCGTCAAAACTTTTCCCCGGATGCGGCCACAAATGTTCCGGTGCAAGACTTCTGGCAAGACTTCAATCAGGCGCGTTCCAGTGGGGATACGAGCAAACTTCTCGCCGCAATCGCACAGGCGCCGGAAGAGAGGCGCGACAACATGCTGCAACAGGCCGCCCGGGGATTTGCCAACGACGGAGACCTGCAACGAACCCGCGAGCTCGCTCAAGCCCTCGAGCCCTGGCAACGCAACAACATCCTCCAGCAGGCAATCCGCAGTGCATCCGAAGCGGCAGGCCACAGGGGCGACTTCGCCTCCGCTCGCCAACTTGCCACGCAAGTCACTGACGAAAACTCGCGTGCTACGCTGCTCAGCGCACTTGCCCTCAGCGCCATCGCCACCGGCAAGCCTCGCCTGGCCGAAGAAATGCTCGGCGAAGCAACCTCCCTTGTGATGAACCATACCGCAGGCATGTCAGCGTTCGCCGCTCAGCTCGTCGTGGCCGAAGCCTACCTTCGAGTGAATCCGGCCCAGGCCGTCCCCCTGCTCGAGCGCTCGGCCCGTCAAATCGAACAGGCATTGTCAGCCGCGGCGCAGCTGGATGGCTTTCTGCCCGACAGCCACTCATTTGAAGGGGGCGAATTGATCCTGAACCAGGGATTTCTATATCAATCTTTGCTCCGGCCGTACGCCGACGCCACTGCCGACTTGGCCACCCTCGACCTCGCGGCCGCTCGCACCCTCGCTGATCGCATCTCGCTGCCCGAAGCCCGCCTGCTGACCGAACTCTCCGTCGCCCGCGGCGTGCTCCGCGAAAAAGACCAGATTCAAACCACCAGGAACATCGGTCTGCCTGAACGCCATCGCTGGCTTGACGAAAAATGAACCGTTGTCGGAAATTAAACGTAGGCGGCGTTGGTAATCTCTAGGAATGGCCTTGGCCTTCCGGAAGGGTTGGCGAAGGCAGCAACTAGGCCGGATAGTCGAAAGACAACGCCGCGATTTTTCAACATTGGAAAATCGATTCTGCAGATCAGCTTTTTTGCTTCACTTCGGGGCGATGAGAGCCCCGAAAAACCCGCTAAAATCGGGCAGAAAACGAAAGTACTAGACCCCAAAATGTGCAAATCTCAAAACCGGAATAAAACGGACAGCTTGTAGCCATGGGTCATGTTAATGTTTCATGAATTGCATAACTGGTTACTACTCATAGCTTTAACGGCGGGAAGAATGCCCTCCCGAAACCGACCGATCGGTCCTCGCTGCCACCGATTTCGAACATGATTTTCAATTCCACAATCTTTTCCACAGGCTGACCACGTTTTCTACCCGCCGCAACCCTAAGTTCCCTCGAGACTTACCCGAACAGCTCTACAGTGTTTCCTGTACCGGGCCACCCGATTCTCTTGTTCTTGGGAAGGGCACGAGTTTCACTCGTGCCGCTTAATCTTGTCAACACCCAATCGCGCTTCAGCGCCTGAAGTTCCTACTCCTCGTCGCCCACTCCGCCCTCGGCCAACGACTCAAACCTCGTGCTATTTTTCAAAAACGCCATCCGCACTTTTCCGATCGGCCCATTGCGCTGTTTCGCAATAATGATCTCGGCCTTCCCCTGCAATTCCGGATCGTCCTGCTTGTAAACTTCTTCGCGAAAAATAAACATCACCAGGTCGGCATCCTGCTCGATCGATCCCGACTCGCGCAAGTCCGCCAGCTGCGGACGATGATCTCCACCCCGGCTCTCCGGAGCGCGGCTCAACTGCGACAGCGCGATTACCGGGACGGTTAACTCTTTTGCCAACGCCTTCAGCCCGCGCGAAATCGCCGAAACTTCCTGCGTCCGATTCTCAAACCGCTTTCCCCCGCCCGACATCAACTGCAAATAATCCACGATGATCAGGTCCAACCGCCCGTTCTGCGCCTGCTTCAGCCGCCGCGCCTTAGCCCGCATCTCGCTCAGCGAAATCCCCGGCGTGTCATCGATGAAAATCGGCGCGTGCGCCAGTTGCTCCATCGCCCGCACCACTTTCCTCGTATCGTCCTGCCACAGCGACCCGGTGCGCATCTTGTGCGCGTCCACCCGCGCCTGCGAACACAGCAGGCGCATCAGCAACGCTTCGCGCGACATTTCCAGCGAGAAGACGCCCACCACCTGCTGATCTTCGATCGCCGCGTTCTCCGCAATGTTCATCACAAACGCCGTCTTGCCCATCGAAGGCCGCGCCGCAATAATCACCAGATCGGAACGCTGCAACCCCGACGTCATCTCGTCCAAGTCGGTATAGTGCGTCGCCAGTCCCGTAATGCGCTGCCCGCGCTGCAGCAGTGCATCGACCGACCCAAACGACTCGCGCACGATTTCCTGGATCCCCATGAAGCCGCGCCCAATGCGCTTCTCCGACAACTGAAAGATGGCCGCCTCGGCATCGCTGAGCACATCTTCGGCCAAATCGGACTGATCGCTGGCCCGCGCAATCGCCGTGCTGGCCGCGGAAATCAGCCCGCGCAGCATCGCCTTGTCGCGCACGATCTTGACGTAGTGCTCAATGCTCGGCCGGTCGGGCACGCCATCGACCAGGCTCGACACGTAAGCCACGTCGCCGATCGGCTGCAGATCCTTGTGCCGATCGAGCTCCTCGATCAGCGTAATCATGTCAATGGGCCGAGAGGATTCCGCCAGATCCACCATCCGGGAATAAATCCGCCGGTGCGAATCCAGCGAAAAATCCTCGATCCGCAAATGCTCGGCCGCCTGGTTGTAAGCGAAGTTGTCGAGCAGGATCGCGCCCAGAATCGAGCGCTCCGCCTCTACGTTCGCCGGAAGCGTGCTAATCGTGTAATTGGAAGTCGCCAAAATGTTTCTCGTTTAGGAACTCTGACCCGCAACTCGTACCCTACCGCGATTCAGCTTGTGAAAGCGAAGTGCATCCTCTGGAAAACTCACTCGAAATAAAAAATTTATGGCGCAAGCACACACCATGTGGCGACGGGCGCCTCGCCCGTCCAAGCGAAGGCGCAAGCCGAGCGCCCCAACCGCGACCATAAGTTTGAGTGTAGGAGAAGAAAAACCGAAGATCAAGCCCGGAAAGAATCGGGTCTTGATCCGCGAGATCCGCGGCGAAAAGGAGTTGTGCCCAAACGAAACGCGGCCCTAGGACCCGCCGTGGCCGGAAAACAGCAGAACGCCCATCCCGACCAGAGTGAGCCCCTCGATCAGGAGCGCATAAACGGTCAGTTTCTTCGGACCGGGAAATCGAGCAAACAACCGGCTCGCGCCGATCCCGAACACCACCAGCGGAGACGCAAACAGCCGAAACATGCACACTTCACCCAGCACATTCATGCCCTGGTTCACCGCGGGAATACTAATCAGTCCGACCGACAGCGGGGCCGTCAGACTCAGTCCCAGCAGAACTTTTGAGTAGATCGTGTAGGCCGGCTCCGACTGGTAAATCACTAGCACCAGGAAAAAGGTCACCACTAGGAGCATTCCGGCGATGAAGAGCTCCAGCATTAAATCGCCGCCAGCGTACATGCCGCCGTAAGCGGCCACGTCAGCGGGATGAGTCACGTACTGAATGTAGCGTGCAACGATCAAAACCGCCGCTACGGCCAGAACCCCCGCGTAGCCGATCGCAACCAGCCACAGCCGCGTTCGCGATAACACCGCTTCCATAGAGACTATGTTATCGGTTCTCCGCGGCGAACTTACTGTAACGGAAGTAACAATCTGTAGTGCGCCGCACCAGATTGGACCCCGCTTTTGGCCCAAAAAATCGAATGCGGCCCGGCCAGCCACCGGACCGCATTCGTTCGTGGTTTCCTGCTCTGCCTGATCACCGCGTGGCGGCGGAATGACCGCTTCAGCCCGACAGCGCTCGAAAGGAGTGCCGCATTTGCCAAAGCCAGTTGCCGGTTCATGATCTCTCGATCAAAAGATCTTGCGATCACGAATCAGCAACCGCCGCGGTGGCCAGCGGCCCTGCCCTGCTGCCTACTCCAAAGAGCAGTCGCAGGATGGGGGAGGAGGCCGCAACGCCCGGGCAACCCGTCGCGCTTGCGCGCGTTTCTGGATCGTCCCCCGGCAATTCACCCTCGAGAATCACCGGCTGCCGCTGGCTCTGCCGCAATCATTCGGCAAGCTCAGGAAACTTCACGTTTCGCTGAACCCACTCTCAGCCAGTTTGTCGCGCCCCGCAACACAAAAACCTTGCCCCCTTGTGAAGAAACTGTGGACGATGAGACTTCCCTGTGGAAGACCGAGGAAAACTAAGAATAAACATTTCCCACCGGATTCCGTGCTCCAGCGCTTTCAATAACTTATAAGCCGTGAAGCCTTCTGCTCATGATGGAGAACTTCCGTGGAAGAGCGGCGGTTTCAGCGCCGCGTACAGGCGCCATACAATATGGGCTTCACAGCCCCAGTGGTCGATCTCCCCCTGCAAGCCCTACCCATCCCCGCGCTCCTTCTGCGGACGGATGCCACGGCCTTCGAGATACCGTCGGAAGTAATTCACCGCCGCCTCCATCCGAGCCAACCCAGTCCCAGGCAGCGCGCGGGTACCTGGTTCACTCGCGGCCGATTCACTCACAGAGCCACCCCCGCCAGATTCTATTTCGGCAGAATCGCCGGCACCCTCCGCATCCTCCCCCGGTTCCGCGGCCTCCCGCAAAAGATGCCACGCTTCGCGGTATTTCTCGTTCTCGTTGCGCTTCGAGTTCGAGCACAGGCTCACGCATTCCCTGCCCCGGATGTCCCTCACCGGGATGATGTACCAAACGTCTTCCGGCACCACGTAGGCCGCAACGAAGTCGAACGACCCCCGCGTATACGCCTTGCCCTGCTTCCGGATCACGCAGACGTACCCGCCCCCGTTCTCGTGGGTCGTCGACTTCACCTGCACCCCGACAAACCGTCCCGGCCGCCCCACCACATAGTCATAACTCTCCGAGTCTCCCCACGGCTTGCTCACCGGCAGACCGTGCTCCGTCGCCCGCGCCACAAACACCGTCTCCACCCACTCCCCCCGCTTCTTCGGATCCTTAATGATCTTGATCTTCCTCTTCCTCATGTCCCGCCTCCCAACTCTGTCCTCCCGACCAAGCCGGAGGATTGGCGCGCAGCCAATCCTCCCGCGCGTGGAGGGACCTGGTGTTCCGGACCTCCAATTCCCCCAAGAAATGCTCCCCAAAAACACGAACGGCGCACGCCCAAAGAGGGCCGCGCCGCTGTTATTGCTCTATATATCCAGAATATCAATTTGAAGGGGGTAAACCGGACATTTTCCAAACTTTATATCTCAAGCTAGATCAATGGATTAGGAAAAAATGGCCCGGTTTGGGGCCTTGACAAGATTTCGTCAATTCGACGGAAATCGGCGATTATCGAGATCGGCAGTGGCCCATTCAAGCCCGATCTTGGCTTGAGTGGGTAATGCCATCACCGAGAGTGCCCCATTTCTCGAGCGCACTCTGCGCGACAAGTGGGATTCTTGTGGAGCGGACACTCCTGTCCGCTGCCCCTGACCCTTGTCCGACAGCGACACGAACGGGAAGGGCACGACTTCCAGTCGTGCCAATAAGACACCACAAATTGTCCGGCTTTTTAGCCGCTGGGGGCCCTCTCGCTAAGGGTGCGCAGCGATGCTGCGAACAGAACTTCCGCACGCTCGGCGTAGACACCATCACGCATGCTTACATGGTTCTCACCATCGCAAGGTCCGCGAAGAGTGGGGCACTCACCGCGTCATCTGCACCGGAGAAACCAAAGCTTTGGACCCCACCCTCGAGAGCCACAAGACGCGGCCGCGATATCGAGAGCAGGACACACTGGTGTTATGCTACACGTGCTATGGCCGGTCGACTAAAAGCCATCGTCTTCAAGCGCTTTCACAGCGTGCTCTCCGAGAGGGTGGAGCTCTCAAATCCAACCCTCTTCGTTGGCTGGAACGGCTCGGGCAAGAGCAACTTGGCGGACGCCTTCGCCTTTCTTTCCGAGATAACTGAGTTCCCGCTGCAGACTGCCGTCGAAAAGAGGGGAGGCATTCACAGCCTCATCACAAGGAGGCCGGGAGAAAGGCTAAGGCCGCAAGTCGGGAGATGGTTCCTAGTCTCTGACAAAGAGACTCTCGACCCGACCCTCGGAATGCGCGTGGAATTTGAGCAGCTACCAGCGATAGACGGGGAGCTACAGTCCGGCCATTTTGCCTTCGAATTGCAGCTGCTCTCCCGATACTCATACAAGGTGGTTAGAGAACAATGCCTCATCCGAGGGCGGTCCGATACCTCGTGGTACGACCGAAAGGAAGACGCATTCGAGACGAACATGGACTGGTTCAAAGGTTTTAGTCCCCGGTTCGTTTCCCCGTCGGGGTTACTGCTCCAGGCAATCGGAGGAATCTTTCCGCTCGTTTTCCTGCAGCAATTCTTGAAAGCGATGAGCGTCTACTCCATAGACCCCGGGCAACTCCGCAACATGCAAGATCCCGACATCGGGACAAGCCTCAGGTCCGATGGAAGGAACGCAACTAGCGTATTAGCGGAGATTCTGGAGGAGTCACCGGACGACGGGCGGCGGATTTTCGAGATCCTGGCAACGGTTTCGCCCGGCCTTAAGCGGATCGTCCGCGTGAGGCAGGGCCGACAACTCTCTCTGAAGTTCTTCCAGGAATGGGGCGAAAACAAACGCCTAGACTTCGACGCGTTCAGCATGTCAGACGGGACACTCCGAGCATTGGGTTTGATCCTCGCGGTCTACCAGCGTCAACGACCCTCAATTATGGTAATTGAAGAACCGGAAGCAAGCATTCACCCCGCTGCGCTCGGCGTGATCCTGGATGTCCTGCGCCATGCGGCCAGGCGAATGCAGGTGGTCATCACTACGCACAGCCCGGAAGTTTTAGACGCCAAGTGGGTCCGCGAAGACACTCTTCGGATGGTGGTTCTGGAGGACGGCGTCACGCGCGTGAGCGGACTATCCGAGTTTTCACTGAAGGCCCTAAGAGACCACCTCATGGGAGCGGGCGAACTGCTGAGATCCAATTCGTTAGAGCCGCAAGCACGGCCACTTTTCGACCACCTCGACGTGAGGCAGGTCAGCCTATTCGAATAAACGCTAATGAAGATCAAACCAATAGTTGAAGGTTTCGGTGACGTCCTTGCAGTCCCAGAGCTGCTCCGACGCATTCAATTCGAGTACGGGTTGGGCGGACACGAGGTTCAGATCGCACGTCCGATCAAGTGGAACCGGAGCCATTTCAATTCTGAAGCACAGGTTAGAACGGCTGTTCGGCTAGCGGTAGCAGAAACGGATTGCGTTGGCGTCCTGATAGTTTTCGACAGCGACGACGATTGCCCAAAGACGTACGCTTCAAGGATAGCGAAGTGGTCTATCGAGGAAGCCCGCACCATCCCCTGCGAGATTGTGATGGCAGACCGAGAGTTCGAAGCATGGTTTCTGGCCGCGATGGAGTCCCTGAGGGGACGGAACGGGATCAGTCCCGACGCGGTTTCAGAGGACAATCCAGAGCGCATCCGGGGCGCGAAGGAACGTCTGGAATCAAAGATGATCTGGAATGTTTCGTACTCGGAGACTAGCGATCAGGTCGCACTTACGAGCCGATTGAATCTCCGCACTGTCCACGACCGCTGCAGATCGTTTCGGAAACTCGTCAAGGCCTTCCGACAGCTTCTGATCTCTGCAGGAGCGCAGGTGAACGAATGGGCGGCAAACTGATGATCGTTCAGACCCCCAACGGAAAAGCCCCGAGAGTCACTCGGGGCTTCATAAATACTAAACGGCGTCTGCGAAACATCTCTATGCTAATCCGCACTCAGCCTGAATGCAACAGAACTTTAGTGTCGAGTGACCCGAGGAGGGCAAGGGAGTCGAACCCTAGTGGCTGCAAAACCACTCGACGTTTCGCAGACGCCGTCCAGTACCCACTGGCAATACCCTCCTAAAACAGCAGTCCGCGAATGCCAATTCTATGGCCGGACCCATCCGAAATCGTGATCGCAACCCAGATTATTCCCGCTCTGTTCCAATCTGGGACGCTTCCGAAAGAAAAAGGCACGGCCGAAGCCGTGCCTTAAGAAGATCCGCGTTCATCCGCGTGAATCCGCGGCGATGAAGTTCTAGTCCCTGACTCCATCCATAAACGCCCTTAGCTTCCGCGAGCGCGACGGATGCCGCAGCTTCCGCAGCGCCTTGGCTTCGATCTGGCGGATGCGTTCTCGTGTGACGGCGAACGACTGCCCGACTTCTTCCAGCGTGTGCTCGCTGCCGTCTTCGAGGCCGAAGCGCATCTTGATGACTTTTTCTTCGCGCGGGGTCAACGTGCGCAGGACCTGTCCCGTCTGGTCCTTGAGGTTCACGTTGATCACCGCCTCGGCCGGAGAAACCACGCCGCGGTCTTCGATAAAGTCTCCCAGATGCGAATCTTCCTCTTCGCCAATCGGCGTTTCGAGCGAGATCGGTTCCTGCGCGATCTTCAGGACTTTCCGCACTTTCGCGACTGGAATGTCCATGCGCTTGGCGATTTCTTCGCTGGTCGGTTCGCGTCCCAGTTCCTGCACCAGCTGCCGCGAGGTGCGGATCAGCTTGTTGATCGTTTCAATCATGTGCACCGGGATGCGGATGGTACGCGCCTGGTCGGCAATCGCGCGGGTAATGGCCTGGCGAATCCACCACGTGGCGTACGTCGAAAATTTGTAGCCCCGGCGGTATTCGAATTTGTCGACCGCCTTCATCAGGCCGATGTTGCCTTCCTGAATCAGGTCGAGGAACTGCAGTCCGCGGTTCGTATATTTCTTGGCGATCGAAACCACAAGACGCAGGTTGGCCTCAATCAGCTCTCGCTTGGCCTGCTCCGCGTCCATGTCGCCCTGGATGATCTCGCGCTGGGTGCGCTTGAGCTCCGGAAACGACACTCCGGTTTCGAGTTCCAGCTTTTCAACTTCGCCGCGAATCGCACGCGCCTGCCGGCGATATTCTTTCTTCTGCTCTTCGCTTCGAGTGGCGTCAGCCTTGCGCTCGAGGTTCTGCGTCTGGCGGTCGAGCGAACGCATGCCGTCGACCGTCTTGTTCAGGCGCTCGATCAGCCGCTTGCGCTCAGCGTTGGTGAATCCCAGCTTGCGCACCGCCTGCGATGTGGCGACAATGCCGCGCGCCAGCTTGCGCCGCGCCCGCCGATGATCTTTCGGCTTCTTGGTCTTCGAAACTTCGTGATACTTCTCTTCGAGCAGCGCGGCCTTTTTGTACAGCTTGGCCATGTCGTCGATCTTGCCGGTGAACTCGTTCAGGCGATTCTGCAGGATCTCGTCGGTGATTTCCTCCTCGTCAAAGGTGACCACTTCCTTGATCGAGCGCACGCCCTTCTTCAGGTCCTCGCCCATGGCCAGCAATTCGCGGATCACGATGGGCGACCGCGACAGGGCTTTGAGCACGCGGATTTGGCCGCGCTCGATACGCTTCGCGATTTCTACTTCGCCTTCGCGCGTGAGCAGCGGCACCGTCCCCATCTCGCGCAGATACATGCGGACGGGATCATTTGTTTTTTCCAGAGCTCCGGGGGTGAGGTCTAACTCTACGTCCTCGCCTTCCTCGGATTCGTCGAATTTCTTATCGAGCGTGGCGGAAGGCAGCTTGGGGCCTTCCAGCACGTCGATTCCCTGCGTACCGATGGTAGTCAGCAGATCGTCAAGGTCTTCGGGACTGTGCACGTCATGCGGTATGAGGTCGTTGACCTGGTCATACGTGAGATATCCCTTCTCTTTGCCCGTATCGATCAGCTTTTTAATGTCGTCGAACTTGTCGTCAAGAGCCAAAAGGTGTGTCCTCTAACTGCTTTAATTCCGCTCCACAGGAGCTTGTGATATGTTCGTTATAGGGTGGGAATCTGGGTGGTGCGGGGTTGTGCCTATCGCACAAACCTATAGATTTTAGCAAACAAGCTCTGTCTCGTCTATCGGTTGCCCACCTGGCATCCCTGTACCCGCCCCTATCTTCAATTCTCCTAAATAGTTAGATGGTTTCGAGAGCCTTTTTGTTTCAAGCGCTTTTCTTTTTCCCGGCGTTCTTGAGGCCGTCTTCGGCCAGGCTGGGATCTCGCAATGCGCGGCTGATTCGCTCCAGTTCGGTGAGCAATTCCCGCAGGCGCTCTTTGTCGGCAGCCAGGCCGGGCTTTTTGAGTTCCTGTTGGACCTGCTCCTGACGGCGGCGGAGGTGAATGCGGCGCAAAGCGCGGACCGAGGCTTCCAGGACTTCGGCCGTAAGTTCTTCGTCCTCCTTCAGGAGGATTGAGGCCAGCAGGCGGCGATCAGTCTCGGTGGCCGGCACTTCGAGAACATCGACCGATTCGCGGTCGGCATTTAGCAGGAAATCGTTGAGCAGGGACTCGGCCAGCGATTCGGTCGCGAGCCCCCGATGCAGACCTTCGTTCTGCAGGACGTATTGCGCCTGGCGCGCGGGATCGAATTCTTCTTCTTTATTGACCCACTTATCAACCCGGGCGCCGTCGCGAGCGGAAAGATGTTCCTCGCCGGACTGCATTTGGCGCGCCGAGGCCAGGGCGCGAATCAGGACTTTTTCGGCGTCGGTGACCTGCGCCTCTGCCAGGGCTTTGACAGCGGACGTGGCGCGCGTTCCCGCCGCGTGGCGCAACTCCTGCCGCAAGACCGCGGAGTCGATGCTGAGTTTCTGCGAGATTTCGTGTGCCAGTTCGTCACGCACGATGCGGCTGGGGACGCGCTGAATGTGGGGCAGCAGAAAGTTCACAGCCTTCTGTTTGCCTTCGCCGCTGCGCACGGGAAAGTGCGCCCGCGCGCGTTCGATCAGGTAGTCGAAATACTTTTGCGAATTCTTGAGGGCGGCGCCGTAGGCTTCTTTACCTTTGCGGCGGATGTAGAGATCGGGATCGAATCCCTGTTCGAGCGTGAGCACCTTGAGGGTGAATTCTTCTTCGACCAGCAGGCCCAGCGTACGTTCCGTCGCCTTGGCTCCGGCGGTGTCGGGATCGAAGTTCACGACCGCATTCTTGCTGAAGCGTCCGAGCAGCTTAGCCTGCAGCTCGGTGAACGCCGTGCCGGAGCTGGCGATGACGTTGTGGAATCCGGCAGCATAAACCGAGATGCAATCCATCTGGCCTTCGACCAGGATGGCGTAGTCGAATTTCTTGATCCATTCCTTGGCGAGATCGAGATTGAACAGCACGCGGCCTTTGGAGTAGATCGGCGTTTCGGGTGAGTTCAGATATTTCGGGCCGGATTTTTCGTCGGCAGCCAGCGTGCGCCCGGTGAACGCGATGACTTTCCCCGCCTCGCTGGAGATGGGGAACATGACGCGGTTGCGGAACTTGGAGTACATGGAAGCGGCTTCCGGCTTTCGGCTTTCGGCTTCGTGTTTTTGAGAATCAAAATCCTCGCCTTGTCCGTCCAAAGAGCGGACGGACAAGGATGGGGCGCCCGCGTTCTCTGGGTTTTGCGGAAGCCGAGCGCCGGAAGCCGGAAGCCGGGCTTCGTCTTGCTTCCACGAAAGCAATCCGCTCTCGCGCAGGGCCTCTTCGCTGAATTCTGCTTTCAGGCGGTCGCGCAGGAGGAATCCGGAATCCGGCGCGTAGCCGATGCGGAAGCGCGCGATCATTTCTTCATTCAAGCCGCGACCGGTGAGATATTCCCGCGCCCGCGCTCCTTCGGGACGACGCAGGCACTCCTGGAAAAATGCCACGGCGCGTTCGTGGACGTCGAGCAACTGGCCGCGCAGGCGCGCATCCTTAGCTTCGCCCTCGGTGGCGTAGCTGGCTTTGGGCAGGGGAATGCCCAGTTTCTGGGCCACCAGTCGCACGGCTTCCGGGAAGGTGATGTTTTCGATTTTCTGGATGAAGCTGAAAACGTCGCCCTTCTCGTGGCAGCCGAAACAGTAATAAAACTGCTTCGTGGCATGCACGGAAAACGAGGGCGTTTTCTCGCCGTGAAACGGGCAGAGTCCGGAATAGTTTTGCGCCCCGGCCTTTTTCAGCTTGATGTAGTCGCCGATGATGCGGACGATGTCCGCCTGCTGCTTGAGGGTGTACGCGAAATCGCCGGGGTTCGCCATCTTTAGTTATTCAATCAGGGAACAGAGTTCTCCGTTGGAATTGTGAGGTAGAAAGGGGCTGATAGGAATATAGCGGATTCGGATTGTTGTGGAGAAGCTGTGGATTGTGGAGGTTATCGGTTGAGAGAGGAGGAAAAGCAGGTCCTGTGTGAGGTTCAACAACTTACCTCAGCGATATTTCTCGAAGATCATATATATGTTGCGTCCCATTCCGACGATCGCGGCGGCCAGCAATGCAAAGGCCGCGATTCCCTGCGGCTTCTTGAGGGTTGCCCACACTGTATCGCCTCTTCGTCGCAGGAAATAGGGTTCGAGAAGGCAATACAGGCCGAAGCAGAACCATGGCGTCCACTCGAACCGAAATCCATCGAGCATGCTCAGCAGTGCGAGGAAGAACATAAGACAGGCCGTGAGGAGTTGCCAACGAGGGTGCGAACTGGGAGGTACGACATCACGGCCTTGCATGGTGGGCCTCCTGGTGGGTATCTGCCCGCGAAAAGTATAGCGCACGGCTGGGCTCGCGGACACTGGGGCTAGGATCGGGCGAGAGTCGGTCTTTCGCCCCGCTGGGGCTTGTTCATTTCCTGCTGACGTTCCCCCATGGCTTGCGCCATGGGCTGCATTCTTACGCCGCTTTGCGGCTGGATCGGTGACAGGGTTGGAGAGGTCAAAGTCCTTACCCTCTCGCAAAATGCGCGAGAAGGGTGGGGCACCCATTTGTCCTTCGGCTGGCTGCACGGCAGGTCCAAACGGCAGCTCAACTCGGCCGTGATTTCGCCGATAGAAACCTTTGAGGGCCATCTTTTTCGTGATTACTACCGACCAATACGCCGCTTCGATCGTGGAGAAATACCGGATCATTCCGGACACGAAGTCGGCTTCTCATCGAGCTGCTGACGAGGTGCTTCCCCTGATCAAAAAATGGGGAAAGGAACACCTGCTGGGGCTTACGCTGTCGGGCGCTTATGCCAAGAACACGGCGATCACGTTGTCGTCGCACGTGGACGTTTTGATCGCGCTCAGCCCGGTGCCCGGCATGGAGATGAAAAACATTTTCTGGAGCCTGTTCAAATATCTGAGCGATCAGGATCTGCATCCGCACACGCGCGACGTTTCGATTCGATTGCAAAGCGGTGGAGTCAGTGTGGATCTGATTCCCGCCTGCCGCGATCATGAAACTCCGGGCAACACGTTGTTCCACAAGCGATCAGGCCAAGCCATCCATACCGACATTGCCCGGCATGTACATCTGTTGGCGAATTCCGGACGGCAGCAGGAGGTTTGTGCGTTCAAGATCTGGCGCGAGCGCATGTCGCTGGACTTTCCGTCACTGTATCTGGAGCTGACCGTTCTGCGGGCCCTGGGGCCTGAGCGTTTTGGGCAACTGGCGGAAAACGTTCTGGCGGTGCTCCGCTATCTTTCGCATCGATTTGAGCAGGCCGTGGTCGCCGATCCTGCTAACGCCGACAATGTGGTCTCGAACGACATCTCGGCTGCCGACAAGAAGGCCATCGCCATCGCCGCCCGCGATGCTCTTTATGATGAGAATTGGAAGAAGATCCTCTGGTAAGAAGGCCGGCTTTCGGCTTTCGGATGGAAGCTAGACTTTCAGCTCCACTAGAGTCGCACCGCCTCCACCTTCATTCTGCGGAGCCTCGGCCACTGACGCAACATGGGGATGCTGCTGGAGCAACTGGCGCAGCGCTTTGCGCAGGATGCCCATGCCGCTGCCGTGGACGACGCGGACGCGCGGCAGGCCGGCCAGAAAAGCGCGGTCCACGAACTTCTCGACTTTCGGCGAGGCCTCGTCCACGGTCTGGCCGATGACGTTGATTTCGCTGGGCACGTTTGCGCTTTCGTTTTCGAGCGAGATGGAAATTCCCCGCGCGCGCGCGGCTTTCACGGGAGTATCCGCTGTCTGCGCCTGGGCGCTGGCCAGCACCTCTGCGATGTCGTCGCGGGCGATTTTCATTTTCATCGCGCCCATCTCCACTTCGAAATGGTTGTCGTCGACCTTGCGCACAACGCGCGCCCCGCGCCCGGTCGATTTCAACTTCACCGTATCGCCTTCGGAAACGTGTTTGACCAGCTGGGGCTGCGCGTGGGGATCATTTTTGTCGGCGCCAGAGGAGTGGGCTACTACCGTCGAATCGAACTGCTCACGAAACTCGCGGCGCAGCTTCGCGATTCTTCGTTCAGCGTCTTTCGAGAGCTTCTGGGCGGCGGCGCGATCCTGAACGGCGTTCACGGCTTCGCGCGCATGATATTCGAAATCGCGCAGCAGGCTGTCCAGCTTCTTCTCCATCTCGCGGATTTTGGCTTGCTGTTCTTTGCGGCCCTCGGCGGCCAGCTGCGCTTTCTCGCGCTCCAGTTCCTGCTCGCGCGTCTTCAGGCGCAGGCGTTCGTTGTCGGCTTCACGCAGATCGGCGTGCAGCTTGTCGAGGAATTGCCCCACGTCGCGAGCCTGAGTTCCGAGGCGCGATCGCGCGCTGTCAATGATGGTTGGATTCAGGCCCAGGCGGCGCGCGATGTTGATGCCGGCGGATGCTCCGGGTACGCCGACTTTCAATTCATAGGTGGGCTGTAGTGTGGCCTCGTCGAACCCGACGGACGCGTTCACCACGCCGGGCGTGTTCGCGGCATAGACCTTGAGCGAAGTATGGTGAGTGGAGATGATCGTCAGGCAACCGATGCCGGCAAAGTGGCTGGCAATCGCGACGGCCAGAGCGGCGCCCTCTTCGGGATCGGTGGCCGAGCCCAGTTCATCGAGCAGGACCAGCGAGTGCGCGGTCGCGGTGCGCGAGATGAAATCAATGTTAGTAACGTGGGCCGAGAAGGTGGAAAGATTTTGCTCAATCGACTGGTAGTCGCCGATATCGGCGAGCACGGCGTCGAACACGGGAAGCTCGGCGCGGTCGGCGGGAACGGGGAGGCCCGACTGCGCCATCAAAGCGAGCAAGCCTACGGTCTTGAGCGTGACCGTTTTGCCGCCGGTGTTGGGGCCGGTGATGATGAGCTGACGGCGGGCCGCTTCGAGTTCGACGGTGACGGGGACCACGGCGACTCCCTTTGACTTCAGATTGTGTTCCAGCAGCGGGTGCCTGGCATTGTGCAATAGCAGCCGAGCTTGGCTCGGCGGATGGCCGAGGCGGCCGTCCCCACACAGAGCTACCGCTACGCAGTTGTAGTCTTCGGCGAATCTCGCTTTCGCGAACTGCAGCTCCAACTCGCCTAACACACTTACTGCAACCAGAATCTCTTCGGACTCTGAGCCGATGCGCTGGGTCATCTCGAGCAGGATGCGGTGAATCTCCGCCAATTCTTCTTCCAGCAGGCGCACCAATTCGTTGTTCTGTTCGATGGTCTCGAGGGGCTCGACGAAGACCGTCTGGCCGCTGGAACTCGCGCCATGCACAACACCCTGCACGCGGCGCTTCTGCTCGACCTTCACTGGAATAACGAAGCGTTCGCCGCGGATGGTGACGAGTTCGTCCTGCACGGTGCCGCCGTCGGCCAGCCGCCGCAAGTAGCCGCGCAGAGATTCCTGGATGGAGCGGCGCTGTTTTTCGATCTCGCGGCGAATGCGCGCCAGTTCCGGCGAAGCCTTGTCGTCGAGAGTTCCGTCGGGCTGGATCTTGTTGCGGAACTGCCGCAGGAAGTCCGTGAAATCGACGATCTGTTCGGAGAGGGCGGTGACTCCGTGCCAGTCGGACTTCATATGTGCCGGAGGATGCAGCGCGATCTCGCGCCATTCCGCGACGCGATCGACTACCAGGATTACGTCGCGAATCTCGGTGGTCTCGAGCGCGGCGCCGGCGATGCGCGATTTGTCGACGAGTTCGCCGACTTCGATCAGGCCGGAGAAATCGAAGCGTCCGCCCACGCGCCGGAATTCGCGGATCTCACTGGTCAGTTCCTGTTGAGTCTGGATCCAGTCGCAGTCGGTCGACGGCGCGAGCGCGGCAATGCGCCGCTGGCCGAGCGGGGAGGAGGCGTATCCGCGCAGGAGTTGGCGCAGAGGGTCGAACTCCAGCACGCGCGCCGAACTGTGAAGCAGATCACTGGGCATCGCAATTTATGGTAGCAGGAGCGGAAGGCTGCGATGGAAGTTGAAGGCGAGAAGGGAAGCGGAATTGGCGGGCTCAGTCCCCGCCCGCGCCGGCGACCTGGGCCGCCGTTTCGCTGGCTGCCGGAATGCGGATGATGAAAAGCGCGCCGCCCTCCAGCTTGTTCTGGCAGGAAATTTGTCCGCTGTGGTCCTGGATGACACCGTAAACGGCGCTCAGGCCGAGGCCGGTGCCTTTGCCGACGGGCTTGGTGGTGTAGAAGGGATCGAAAACGCGCTCGGGCTCGCGAATTCCCGGGCCTGTGTCGGAGAATTGCAGCATGGCCTCGTCGCCGAGGCGGTGCGCAGTGACCTCGAGTGAGCCGCCGCCGGCTTCTTCCAGGGCGTCCATGGCGTTATCGATGATCTCAACGAACGCCTGAAACAGTTGGTTGGCATTGCCCAGAACACGGGGAAAATTCGGTGCAATGGTCAGAGCCACGCGGATCTTGCCGCCGGGGTGCCGCAATTCCAGCATCTGGGTGGCACGCTGCAGCAGCACGCTAAGGTCGATCAGGATTTTTTCTCCCGGCGACTGCTGGGCAAAGCGCAAAAGGTCGGTGACCAGATCGCGAGTGCGGTGGGCCTGGTTGACAATCTTGCGGACCAGCTGATTCTGTTCGTCGGAGAGGCGCTCCTTGGCCCAGAGCTGCTCGGAGTAATTCGTGATGGCCGTCAGAGGATGGTTGATCTCGTTGGCCGCGCCCGCCACCAGGTTGCCCAGGGTCGCCAGCTTCTCCTTCTGCACCAGCTGGGTCTGCAGACGTTTCTGGTTCTCGTATCCACGGCGCGACTCCTGCAGCAGGGTCATGAGCGCCTGGTCCTGAAAGTATTGGCGCAGGAAAACGAAAGCTCCCAACACTACCATTGCCGCCAGCACGGTTGACAGTCGAAACGCCCGCGAGGCGGAGGGAGACTTGTCGAGAAAAACCGTCCACAGACCCAGAGCCGGCAACGAAAGTATGGCCAGCACCGCCAGGCGCGGGACCATACGGCTGCCCCACTGCCATTTCGAGGGCGGTACGCTAGTGAGGTTGGCCTGGCGGGCAGTCAAGACGGTTGCCGCCATCCAACTCGCCGCAGCCACCAGCGGAATGTCGTAGAAACCTCCGGTCTGGTATTCCCCGCTGGTGATTGACAAGTTGATTGCCCCTGAGTCCACTGCGTACAACGCAGTCGCCGCCATCAGATTGAGGTACACCATCTTCCAGCCGGTCGACGCCCCTGAGGCAGCAATCCCAAGCACCAACACCAGGGCCACGCACTCGACCAGGTAGAGTGTGTTGTAGTTCCTGTCGTACACCGCCAAGTCGAGCGCGACGTACTGCGCGGGAAACACGATGAACGCATACAGGAACACCCACCAAGCCAGCAGCAGGAGAAAGTCGAGGGTGGCTACGCGGAATCTCTGCTCAGCTTCGGTACGATAGCGTTGCAGAACGACCGCCGCAATCATCGGGATGGTGTGGAGGAAGAGAACCACATCCATAGCCCAGGGATCAGGCACCTTCGCCCGATGCACAACCTCATAGTAGATGTACCCAAACTGGTGGCACGCCCAGAGAACGAACCCCGATGCCATCAGTGCCCAAAACCGCCGGTCTGCGCCCTGCGTCGACCGGGCATTGGCTAGCATGACCGCGCCGGCTCCAAGGATTATGAGTTCGTATCCAATATCGGAAATCGCGGTGAGCACGGGACCGCGCGGCACGGTCAGCGACACCACGGCAAAGGCCAGAGTGATTCCGGCCGCTGCGGCAAACCAGCGGTGACGTTGGAACAGACTCATCCGTCTCCAATTCTATGGGACGCAATCGAGGATAAAGAGAACCCTTCGGAATCCTGTGGGTTACTTCCGTCATACCCCCCAGGCAACGCGAGCCGCCAAGCTGCCTCAGAAATCTGAAGATGTTCTAGAAAAAGATGTTCTAGAATCAAACCAGGAAGGCGCATCGACCCTCACCCTTCCCCCTGGTGATTTGCCATGGCATTCCCTGTGACCCGCCTTCGCCGGCTCCGACGTACCGCGGAGCTGCGCAACCTGGTGAGTGAAACCCGCCTCACACCCAACGCATTCGTTTACCCCATGTTCGTGTGTCCCGGAGAAGGCGTCCGCAAGGAAGTCCGCTCCATGCCGGGCGTGTTCAATCTATCGGTGGACGAAGCCGTGAAAGAGGCGCAGCAAGTGCATTCCCTGGGCGTGCCATCGGTGATTCTGTTCGGCCTGCCGGAGAAGAAGGACGAGGTCGCAACGGGAGCCTGGGCCAACGATGGCATTGTGCAACAGGCAGCGCGGGCGATGAAACGGGAAGTGCCCGAGCTGATCCTGATGGGAGACGTCTGCCTGTGCGAATACATGAGTCACGGCCATTGCGGGATCGTGAAACCGACGCTCCTGCGGTCGCTGGGGGCGGCTGCCGTCGACGCAATGAACCAGGTCCGCGCCATGGCCGTCAAGACCTTCGAGGACAAAGAAAGGGCGCTGGACGCGGTAGCTGGTGAGCTGGTTGCGGTGGCCAAGCGCGCAGCTGAGTCGAATTATGAAATCGACAACGACTCCTCGCTGGAGCTGCTGGCCCGCACTTCAGTCTCGCTCGCCAAAGCCGGCATCGACATCATCGCTCCCTCGGACATGATGGATGGCCGCGTGGCCGCTATCCGCAAGGCGCTCGACGGCGCCGGACTTATTAATACTCCGATTCTTTCGTACGCGGCGAAGTTCGCCTCCGGTTTCTACGGCCCGTTCCGCGAGGCGGCGGACTCGGCTCCGCAATTCGGCGACCGCCGGTCGTATCAAATGGATGGAGCCAACCTGCGCGAGGCCATGCGCGAAATCGAAGCCGACATCGAAGAAGGCGCCGACATGATCATGGTGAAGCCGGCCCTGCCCTACCTCGACGTGATCGCGGCGGCCCGCGACCGCTTCGAGTTGCCGCTGGCCGCGTATCAAGTCTCCGGCGAGTACGCCATGATCGAAGCGGCTGCTCAGAACGGCTGGATTGAGCGCGACCGCGTGATGATGGAGTCGCTGTTAAGCATCCGGCGGGCGGGGGCGAGCATCATTTTGACCTACTACGCGAAGGATGCCGCCAGGCTGCTGGGATAAGTTCGGGGTGTTCTGCGGATTTTGACCATGTGGGGCGGACACTCCTGTCCGCCAACGCCGGCACAAAGAACACTGCCGTTCCCAGTTCGGGACTATTCCCAACTTTAGTTCATCCGCTTGGGCTACATTGCACTGCACAGCCCGTAGAATCGCCATGCAGGCAGTGTTTAGAGGGTGTTTCCAGTGGGTACTGGACGCCGCCTGCGAAGCGGTCGAGTGGCTCACCAGCCATTACGGTTCGAATCCGTCACCCTCTGTCGTCACTCGACAAATTCAAGAAATGCTTGACTTCGCCGCTACCGGCGTTATCCTAAAGATGCTTCGCAGGCGGTGTTCAGTACTCGCAAAAGTGGCCCCGGATGACTACCGGGGCTTTCGTGTTTCTTGAGACAAGGACGCCGGCGAAGCCGCAAACCCAGCTATCGACCGAGTATCGCCACCCCGGTTCTGAGCTTACTGCGGCGGCGACTTGCGATCGCGCGTGATCGGTACGGGATAGGCGTTGGCCTCGATGTGGCTCAACTTGATGACGCGGCCCTGCTTGGAGAAGGTCAGGACGTTTCCCTCGGGTGCAAGATTGTCGATGGCGAGGTCGCCGTAGACGTACAGCCGGTTCTCAACGCAAAATAACGGCCGGTGGCTGGTGTACTCGATTTTCTGCACGGGCTTCCATTGTGAGTCGAGCAGAATGATGCGATTGACCCCGTGCGGGCTGGTTTCGCTCTTGACGATTTCCTGCAGGTCCACGACCGGATATTTACCGCCATCGATGTCCAGAGTGCAGGTTTGGGACAAATGAACCAGTTGCCGGTCCGGGCTGAGCACCTTGGCGTCGAGCAGCGCGGCATACAGTTGGTCTCGGGAGCTGACTTGCGCGGTGGCGGCCAATGCCAGGAACAGGAAAAGAATGAAAATGCGCTTCATGGATTCTTTGGAGCCTGGCGATTCAGCTTCTTGAAGAGATCGAGGACATAAACCAGCTTAGCCGCGTAGTCAGGATCGCCTCCGCCGTTGTAACGATCGGCGACCGTGGTGGTGGTGGTGAAATCCCGCCAATCCGTAATGACACGTTGAATGCTGGCGTGCTTGTACTTCAGAACGTCCTTGGGATGAATCATTTTCTTTTTGGCGGGATTCAATTCCTCCAACACCTGAACCGTGGTGCTAACTTTTTTCGCGATGATGGAGAGATTGTCGCCGGGCATAACCGTGTAGCTCTGGACGTTGGGGTCGTCGATCACAGATTGAAATTCAGAGAGGCACATCCGGGTGAACACATAAGCGATGCCGGCCCGGATGTTGAGGGCTGGGTCGTTGCCAACCTGGGCCGAGTTCTTCACCTCGGCGGCAAGCTGCTTGCTCATGATCAGCACCGAACCCTCGTCCCCGCGCTGCAGCACGCCCAACCCGGTATCGCCGGGGACGCCGATTTGCATCGCTCTGCCGGTCCAGGCCGACGAACCGGGGCCGCCACTTTCCACCCAGACGATGGCCTTGAAGAGTTTCCAGTCGACCGCGCTGTATCCGGGGCTCTTCTGAAACTTAAGGTTGTAGGCGGTGACTTCGGTCTGGATAGTGGTGTCGTAGGCATCCCACGTGGCATCCGCGACGCCCCGATCCACCGTGTCCTTCCAACCTTGCGTAAGCGCCATGGCGTGCATTATGAGAGACGGACGGGACTATTTCAAGCTCCAAGTGTCGACGGCGCGGCGCCTGGGCCCTGAAAGTTCACGTCGACCTGTTTGCGGTCTTCGTCGGAGACCTTGAACATCTGGCGGGGCTTTAGGCTCATGAAGCTGGCGACGAACACGTCGGGGATCTGGCCGATGCGGGTGTTGTAGTGGTTGACGTCGTCGTTGAAGAACTCGCGGCGGTCGGCGATGCGCTCTTCCAGTTCGCTAATGCGGTTCTGGAGCTTCAGGAAGTTTTCGTTAGCCTTGAGCTGCGGATAATTTTCGGCAACGGCAAAAAGTCCGCGCAGGGCGCTGGCCATCGTCAGATCGGCGAGCGCCTTCTGGCCGATGCTGGCTGCGTTCATCGACGCAGTGCGGGCCTGGGTGACCGCAAGCAGCGTCTGCTGCTCGTGCTGCATGTATCCTTTGACGGTCTCGACCAGGTTGGGGATCTCGTCGTGACGCTGCTTGAGGAGGACGTCAATGTTGGCCCAGGCGCGGTCGTTCTCGTTGCGCAGGCGCACCAGCCCGTTATAGAGGATGACGGTATAGATGAGCACGCCGGCCACGAACAGGAAGAATGCCAACCCCGTGATGAGGCTGGTGTCCATATTTGCACCTCCCGGAGCAAACACTAGAACAAGAGCAAGTGAAGCAGCAGGGCCGCCCGGCGCGCAAGTGCCGGGGAAGTGCCTGCCCGCGGTCATGCAGACCTTCCGAACTTTCCGTTTGCAAAATGCTCGGTGTCAATGCGAATCTGAGGCGATTGCGAAAGGGCGTTGCCAATGACAAAAAGGCTGGCCATTGTGGAGCGACTTCCCGGTCACACCGAGGTCATGGGCGGCTTTGCCGCTTTGGCGATCGAGTTGGGTTACGACACGCACCTGCTCTTCAATGGCAAAGATCAATTCCACCTGGTCGAGTATCTCCGGACACGCTTACCGGTCGCGAGCGAGAATATCCATGACTGGTCGTATATCAACGACCCCGGTTCGAACTTTGATGTGATCCTGTTAAATACATCCTATGTGTGGCTGGATTATGGACGCCAGTTGCAGCAATGGAATACGAACAAGCGACTGATTGTGGTCCATCACCACCCTGAAGATATCGAACTGAACCCGCATGGGGCGCGGGTGTACTTGACCCCGGCGGTTGGAAAAGAGAAGTGGATTTTCCCTTTGTATTCTGAGCCTCAGGGCGCGGCGGAGTCAGCACTGATGCCGGCAGGCGATGCCGCGGAACTTCCCACGCTGGTAACAATCGGCGCTTTAGACCTCAAGAATGTTGCAGACGTGTTGGCGCACATGAACGCCGGCGGAAATATCATGCACTATGACCGCCATAAATGTCGGCACTTCGAAGAGCACAGCGGCACTTATACGCAGCATGTCGGTTTAAACGGCGTCGACTTCATGGCATCGCTTGCCCAGCAGAAGCAGCCAATGTTTCTTTGGTTCCCGATTCTGCCGGACTCGAATTACATGGAGTGCAGGTTTTGCGGGGCGCTCATCCTTGGCGTGGAGATGAATTGCATCATGGTGATGCCGGAGCGCCTGCGAAAACTTTACGAGTTTCCCGAAGATGCGGTCATTACCTATGACAGCTCCGTGATGGAAGCGGAATGCATGGAGAAGCTGCGCGCGTCCGCCATGAAACAAGAGGAGCGGCGCAGGCAGTTGAGGATGTGGGCGGTCGAGCGCTGGCAGAAGAATATGGATGTTTTTCGGTCGCTGTTGGAGGAACGCGCCTAGCTAAACACGAGAAAGGCACGGCCGAAGCCGCGCCCTCATCGTTCGTTTTCTCTGCGTCTCCGCGCCTCTGTGGCGACCGGCGGACGAATGCGTCCGCCGCTACGTGAGTTTAGTCTTTGCTGGGCTTCTTCGGAGTCAGATCGCAGGCTTTGCGGACCTCATCGAGATTCAGGCCGGCGGGAGAGAACTCGGCAATCTGCCGACCGCTCCGGGTGGGAAGCGCAATTCTAAAGAGCTGGGCACCGATCAAACCGCGCGTGGTGCCTTTGTCCATCGAAAGGAAGCGGGCCCCCTCCCAGTTCCAGCCCTTGAAGTTGTGCGCGTCGTCAATGCGAACCTCGACTTCCAGCTGGGGCTGTCCCCAGAAGCCGGGACGATTGGGCGGAGGAAGTCGGACGCCGGGATTAAAATTGGAGAACTTGAGCTTGCCATCCTCGCAAAACAATTCGACTCTGGGCGGATAATTGGGATCTTCGCGAAAGGGGTTGTTGGCTAGAAGTTCGAAGCGGACCTTCTTGGCGCCGGTCATCTTGTCTTCCGATTGGAACTGCATCCACTTGCCGCCGGCGCTGACGCCGTCTTTTTCATCCTGGTAGGGGCTCATGGCTCCGCCCTGGGCAAAGGCAGAAGCACCGCACAGCAGGGTTACGCACGCCAGCAGGGCTTTCGCGGCCAGAGAAGTACGATTAGGTTTACCAACTTGCCATCCGTTCACAGTAGCCTCCCGACAAATATCCGTACCTATATTGAACCCGGAAGGGCAGGGAAAAGTTGCATAAAAAGGTGCGCCTTTTAAAGCGCGGCTTTTTATCTGGCATCGACTCTCAGGTCGATGTAGACCTGGGAGCGGTCGTCGAACTGGCTGACTGACTTGGTGTCGCTCTTGTGGCCCTTGTACTGGGCGTAGACCTCGTAGTCGACGGCCGTGGAGAGGGCGGGAAAACGGTAGGTGCCGTCGGGGCCGACGATATAGGTCTTCACGGCGCGAGTGCGGGTATTGGTCACGTACACGACGGCATCGGGAATAGGGTTATCCTGCGGATCGAGCACCTTCCCGAAGAGCAGTCGCCCGACGGTCTTGTCTTTTTTGTCGAGCGCAGCACCGGACACTGCGCCCAGGGCCACCAGCAGCGCGCAAGCCACAACCACAGCCTTGACCACGGATCGTTTGCGATTCATGTGCTGCTATTGTCTCACGGCTGGGACACACTGTTGGTTAGTAGGTGAGATGCAATCCCGTGTCTTCGCGTTCGTCGTTGTAGATGTGGACGGTCACTTCCTGCACCAGGCGTAGGGGCCTGCCGTCGGCGGTTTTGACGTTTTTGAGATCGGCGGAGAGGATGTAGTCGGCCTCGCCGGCAGGAACGCGCTGCGCGAACTCGCCCAGGTGGTCGGAGTAGAGTTGCCAGCGGACTTTCTTAGGCTTGTCCTTGCCGCGGCGGATTTTCACGGTGATGCCGTAGACGGGATGATCGTCGGGACCCCAGACCGTACCTGCGATCAGGGCATAGGGCTTGCCTTCGGGCCGGGGAGCGGCGAGGAGTCCTGGCTGAACGCTGAAAGTCGGCGAGAGCAATACGATCAGGAGGATCCCCAGGGGAAACCACATAACGGAAGGCCGGTGCGTGCGCTGTTTGCCCATACACTGCTTAGGAGAAGTCACCGTCTTCACTTTCCTCCACTTCTTCTTCCTCTTCTACGTAGCCTGCCTCCACGGCCTTCAACTCGAGCGGACTGGTGGTGACGACTTCAAAGTCGGTGCCACACTCGGGGCACGAAATGAGTTCCCCTTCGTCGACCTCTTCCTCGTCGACGTCCAGATTTGTTTCGCATTCAGGACAGAGCACCATAAAACCTCCCTCGCCGATTAGAGCCTCCTGATAATATTTAGATTCTTTTCGGCTGTTCGGTCAAGGGCAACAGGCCACGGACGCCAGATTTTCTGGGGAAACGGAATTGTGTTCCGCTGTGGGATTCTTCTGGACGGGGACCATCAAGCCATGCTCCATTTCAGCACGATAACGCGCGCCGCGGCCACCTCAGTTTTGTTGGGGGCGATGGCTTGTGCAGCGCAGTTTGCCCGGCCGGAAGGCTCGGCTGGCGCAAATTCTCAAACGATCGACCCCAAGATCGCCGCGGCGTTACAGCAGATTTCTGCGCAGCGCATTCAGGCGAACATCGAGAAGCTGGTCAGTTTTGGGACGCGGTCGACGCTGGCTGCGCAGGACCCGGCATCGATTGCCGTGGGTCACGGAATTGGCGCGGCGCGGGAATGGATCAAGTCGGAGTTCGAACGCTATTCGAAAGATTGCGGCGGATGCCTGGAAGTAAAGACCGACGAATTCACGGAACAGCCTACAGAGCGGATTCCAAAGGCAACGGTAATCACCAATGTTTATGCGGTCCTGAAGGGCACGGACGCCGCGAATGCGAAACGCATCGTGCTGGTGACCGGGCATTACGATTCGCGCAATAGCGACACGCTCGACGTGAACGGCGACGCGCCGGGGGCGAACGACGACGGCAGCGGAACTGCCGTCAGCCTGGAATGCGCGCGGGTCTTGAGCAAAATGAAATTCCCGGCCACGATTGTTTTTCTCACCGTCGCGGGCGAAGAGCAGGGCCTCAACGGCAGCCGTCATTTCGCCCAGCTCGTCAAAGAAAAGCTGGCGAACGAGGAGGGCTGGGATCTGGAAGCGGTGCTCAACAACGACATTGTTGGCGGCGACAAGAGTGCGGAACAGGATCATTCCGTCGTGCGCGTTTTCTCGGAGGGCGTGCCGGTGGCGGCGACGGAGCAGGATATCCGGCGCATTCGCGGTTTAGGCGGGGAAAGTGATTCCGGATCGCGGCAGCTGGCACGATATATCGCCGATGTTGGCCGAACCTACGATGCGGGGGTGAAGCCGATGCTGGTGTTCCGGCTCGATCGCTACCTGCGGGGCGGCGATCACTTTGCTTTCAATCAGCAGGGGTTTTCGGCCGTGCGGTTTACAGAATTCCGCGAGGACTTTCATCATCAGCACCAGAACGTACGCACGGAAAACGGCATTGAATATGGCGATACGGCAAAATTTGTGGACTACGACTATGTGGCGCACGTGGCGCGGCTAAACGCCGCGACGCTGGCGTCGTTGGCTTCGGCGCCGCCGCCTCCGGCGAACGTGCATATATTGACGAAGGATCTGGAGAATGACTCGACGCTGACATGGGAAGCTTCGCCGGGCGGGCTGGCGACCGAATATGAAGTGTTATGGCGGGCCACGACGGGTCCGGAGTGGGAACACGCGCAGAATGTGGGCAGCGCGACTCGCAGCACGATAAAGCTCTCCAAGGACAATGTGATCTTCGCGGTGCGGGCCGTCGACCACGCGGGCCACCGGAGTTTGCCCGTAGTGCCGGTTCCGGAGCGCTGACTGGCTCTTCTGATTTCACGCTCAGAAGTGATTGCAGGCTCAAAAGCGGAAGACAACGCCCGCCGACAGCCGGAAGTTGCGGTGTTGCCCGGGATGAGCAAAATATCCGGGTATAGAGTTGTTGTTTCTGAGATAGTCGATCTGCGCCAGCCGCACACCGATGCGGCGAGCAAGCCAGAGGTCAGCGCCACCGCCAACCGCCATGGCGAAGGTGGTGTCGGAATTTGAGATCGATGGTGCACCCTGAAATCCGCCGTAGGTAGTTGCGTAGGTCAGTCCTCCAAACAGGACGTGCCCGAACAAGCCGACTCTGCCTGCGTTTGCCGTCACTCGCGGGCCGCCCATGTAGGTTCTAATTCTGTCCCGAGGACACGAGCAATAGGAGACGGCAGGGCCCCACACGCCCCCAAAATCTCCCTCCACTCCCAGGTGCGGGATGAGTCTGTATGCGGCCGATGCCTCCCACCCGTTAAAGCTGGAGAGCGTCCAGGGCCCGGTGTAGGCCGGATAGTAGTAATAGCCGACGCGGGAATATCCGCCGAAGACCTCAAGGCGGCTGTGGTCTTGGGCGATAGCGTGGAGGGAAAACAGGAGAGCGACCAGCAGCAGCAGGGATTTTGCTTTCATTGTTTTCATTGCTCTCATTGGCTGCCTCCGTCGGCCTTGATGAGGATGAAGGCCGCTTATTGTGGCGTCTTGAATAAGGAAGACGAGATTGTACATTAGGCTCAGAGTGAGTCGACCCGGATTCGATCTGATAGCAGCCCGATAAGTCAGAAGCGGCCAGCCCAATGAGGGTTGTCTCCCCGCGGACAGTTTCCCGTTGTAGGGTCGCAGCCAAGCGACCTGCGAGCTTGCGCAAGGTCCTGGAGTCTGATCCGTTGTGCTCCGCATCAAACGAGTAGAATGGACCAGAGGTAATTCTGTGCGGCGAACCGGCGAACCCATGACGTTGAGCCTGCCCCCGTTCACCAAGGCGGTGACGTGGCTGCTGGGCATTAATACGGGCATTTTCCTGCTCATGGCGCTTTTGTCCTTGGTTCCCGGGCTGGGCATCGTGGATGCCTACATAAACATCTACTGCGAGTTGACGCCGGTCGACGTCGTGCATGGACGGATCTGGCAACTGGTCACATACAGCGTTCTGCACGCGGGCCTGTGGCACCTGCTGGGAAACATGCTGGGCCTTTGGATGTTCGGGTCTGCCATCGAGAGCGCATGGGGCACGCGGCGTTTTCTCGAACTGTACTGGGTGGGGGTGGTGGGCGCGGCAATCACCACGGTCGCGCTTTCTTACTCGCACCTGTTGGGCAATCCGAACCGTTCCACGATTGGCGCTTCGGGCGGAGTATTCGCCATCCTGATTGCGTTTGGGATTTTGTTTGGGGAGAACGAAATCATGATGATTCCGTTCCCCTTTCTCATCAAGGCCAAATATTTTATTGGGATTCTGATTGTTGTCACACTGGCCCTGGCGATGAGCGGCGGTGGAGACGTCGCCTACGTGGCCCACCTGGGTGGCCTGTTCTTCGGCTGGCTCTATGTGCGGCGCGGACCGAAGCCGGCGCTGGTGAACGTTGGACTCGCCGAGCGCTACTACGGCGCGCGCAATTCTTACTACCGCTGGAAGCGCCGCCGGGCGGCGAAGAAGTTTGAAGTCTACATGTCGAAGCACGACCGCCAGGTCCACTTCGACGAACATGGAAATTACATTCCCCCGGACGACGACCCGCGCAAAGGGAACGGCGGCGGGAAGTCGGGCTGGGTCAACTAAGAATTGGATTGTCATCATTGGGTTGTCATCCTGAGCGCGGTCTTTGCGCGAAGAGCCTGCCCTGAGCTTGTCGAAGGGATCTATGCAGTCGCAGTTAGCGCCGATGCTGCCAGCAAATGCACAGGTCCTCCGCTTCGCTCACGATGACAATTCAAAGAACTCGCTGAATTCAGAAAAGATCAGCCTCGGCAGTTCCTCTTGCTTCGCCTTCCCTTTGAATCCCAGATCGTGACCCGCGCCTTCGATCGCCAATAGTTTCGTTTTTGCGGGAATCATTTTCAGAGCGCGTTCCATCTCGGCGATGGAGCCGAAGGGGTCGCGCGTGCCGTGGACGAACAGCGTGGGAGTGTGCAGGTCGGGCAGATGCTGGGTGCGCTGCTGCTCGGGTTTGCGCGGAGGATGCAGGGGGTAGGAAAGCAACAGAAGTCCCGCCACCAAGTCTGGGGCTTCTTTTGTGAGTTCAGCACAGAGCATGCTGCACTGGCGTCCACCGTAGGAATGGCCGCCAAGGAACAGCCGGCCGGAAATCATTTTTCTCATGGCGGCTAAGGCGTTCCTCAAACCGGCACGGTCGCGGGCGGCGTCGCCCGGGCCGGGCGGGCCGAAGGATCGAGATTGGCGATAGGGAAGATCGCAGCGCAGCACAGTGAATCCAGCGGCACAGAACGTTTCGGCCAGCGCAATGAGCAGCGGGGCCTGCGCGTTCGAGCCCGCGCCGTGGGTCAGGATGAGGCCGTCGTTGCTGGAAAAATCAAGACTGGGCGGGTCGGGAACATGCAGGTAGCCGCGAACCTTGGGATCGGCGGCGTTATCGGCGAATTCGCGGATGGATGAGGGCATAACCTGGCTGCTAGTTTAAATCCCCACCCTTCGACAGGCTCAGGGCAGGCCTTCTCGCAAAAGGCGCGAGAAATGGGGCACCCGGCGATAGAACATTTTAACCCTCCGTTCCGCGTGCTATCGTTCTAACCAGTAAGAGTCTAAGGAGAACCCGTATGCGCGCTCGAAGGCAGGTCAGTGTCGCGATCTTTGTTGCCGCGCTGACTGCGATTGCCGCAATCGCCTCACCCGACGGGCCGTCCTTCTCTTATGGGACCATGCAAAGCTCGTGTGCGCCATGGGACGGCCCTGCGGTCGAGATGAGGCTGACGACGCAACCAGCGGAGTGCAAACGAGTCAGCGAGCCTTACATCTCCATTGCAATCTGGCGAGGCTTGCCCATTCACGAAGGCCAGGTCGTCAAGCTCGGCTCGGGTTCAGATGCGGGTTCGGCGGCCCGCTGCGTCAAGGAGGGCGATTGCAAACTCGCGCAATCCGCCACCATCGTTTTCGACAAATATCAGACACGCTCCGACGCAGCCGGTCACTACGAACTGCAGTTCAAGAACGGCGAAACTGTGAAAGGAACGTTCGCGGTGAAATGGTGCGAGGAGCGCGTGTTCTGCGGATGATCAGGGCGGGCTATCTGGCTGTGTCGAGCGGTACTTCCGTCAGCGTCTCGTAAACTTTCACAATTTGAATTTCATTTCCCAGGCGAGCCCAGCAGCGTTGCATGTCAGGATCTTCCAGCGCGGCTTGGCGGGCCTCTTCCGACGTCCAGTAACGCAGGAAAACATAGTGCGCTTCGCGGTCGCGGTAGAGCATGTCGCGGCCATATCCCTTGGCGCTGACGATGGCGGTGAGTTCGCGAAGCGTGGCCAGCGACTCGGCTTCCATGTCGGGAACAGGCTCCCAGACGGCCACCGAGAGTATTTCTTGCGGCATACCGGGCGATTATAACTTGCGGCGAGGCGCGGGGCTGGGTTTCTTGGGTTTCGGTTTATTGGGTTGCGGCGTCTTGGGATGCGGCTGCTTGGCATGAGTGATGCGCTCGGCCTCTTCGTCGGTGACGGTATGCAGGCGCATGAGATTCGTGGAGCCGGAGGCCTGGCGCGTGCCGGCGACCACGCCAAGGACATCTCCAGGTTTCAGTAGCCTACGGCGAACCAGATCCTGCTCGGCCATCGTGACCATCTGCTCCGCGGAATGAGCCTGGCGGCAACGCACAGGATGCACTCCCCAGTAAAGATTCATGCGCTGCACCACCGGCACGCTGTGCGTGTATGCGTAGATGGCAACCTTCGGGCGAAATTTTGAAATCATGCGAACCGTGTTGCCGGTCTCGGTGAAGACGGCGATCGCGCCCATGGGCAAATCTTCGGCAGCGTGGGCGATCGATTCGCAGATGGTTTCCGCTACCGAAAGGCCGCGGTGCTCGCGGCGGCGGCGGCGGAACTGCACGAAATCGTCCATGTTGCATTCGGCTTCGACCACGATGCGCGACATGATCGAAACCGATTCGCAGGGATACTGGCCGCTGGCGGTTTCGGCGGAGAGCATGACCGCGTCGCTGCCGTCGAAGATGGCGTTGGCCACGTCGCTGGCCTCGGCGCGGGTGGGGCGCGGGTTTTCGATCATCGACTCCAGCATCTGGGTCGCGGTGATGACGGGCTTGCGCCACGCGGCGGCGCGGCGAATCACATGCTTCTGAATGATGGGCACTTTTTCCGGAGCCATTTCGACGCCGAGATCGCCACGAGCGACCATGACTCCGTCGGCGGCTTCGAGAATTTCTTCCAGATGATCGATGGCTTGGGGCTTTTCGAGTTTGGCGATGACGGGGACGTCGCTGGGATGCGCTGCAATAATCTGTTTGACGGTGGTGACGTCGGCGGCGGTGCGAACGAAGGACAACGCGACCGCGTCCACGCCGTGGCGGAGGCCGAACTCCAGATCTTTGTGGTCTTTTTCCGTGAGAGCGGGAATCGAGAGGGCGATACCGGGAAGATTGATCCCCTTGTGCTCGCCCAGCATGCCGCCGTTGATGACGTCGCAGAGCACGTCTTCTCCTCTAACCGCGCGGACGCGCAGTTCGATCAGGCCATCACTCAGCAGGATTTGAGCGCCGGGCGTGAGTTCGCGGGCGAGATCGGGAAACGTGGTCGAGATGCGCGTGGCTGAGCCGGGAATATCTTGCGGCGTGATGGTCACGACCGAACCGGTTTTCAACAAGACGGGCTCGTGGCGCTCCAGCGGGCCGGTGCGGATTTTCGGGCCTTGCAGGTCCTGGAGGATGCAGACAGTGCGTCCCTCGCGCTCGGCCGCGCGGCGCAGGCGCTGGATGTTGTGGGCGTGATCTTCGTGACTGCCGTGGGAGAAGTTGAGGCGAGCGATGTCCATGCCGCGGCGAAGCAGGTCGCGCATGGCGGCTTCCGTGTTGCAGGCGGGGCCGATGGTGCAGATGATTTTCGCGCGGCGCGGCGCGGAGGCGGGAACACCTTCGGCTACGGGAGCTTGTCTTTGTTTCAAAGTGTCTCCGGACCCAAAGAGGAATGTTGGTAGGTTACAACATCGGCTTTAATTGGGCGCGATCCTCAGGGGCTAAAGCCCATTCTATGTCGCATGCTAACGCGGCCCTAAAGGGCCGCTCTTCCACGGCAACGAATCCATCTGAGATGTTAGCCCACCGGGATCTTTTCAACCGATAGGACGTCCGTTGCTTTGATAGCGTATGCATAGTTCTTCGGTCCCCTGTAATGCTCGGGCTTGCTCGTCTCTAGGACATCCACAATGATGTCTTCGTATTCGAGATCGATGAAGTCGATTTTGGCCTTCAAGATTTCACCGTCCGTCAGGCGGAGAATGGCCGTGCAATCTTGAAACTCTTGCAGTTGCGTGATTGTCAGATCCATGCCTCAATCCGCTACAGCTTGGGCCCGTTCAACGCGGTGAGTTCTTTGCCCAGCATGGCGCGCGGGAACAGCAAGGCATTGAACTCCGCACCGATCAGGACCACCAGAGAAATCAGATACATCCACACCAGAAGGGCGATGGCTGCGCCAAGCGATCCGTAGATCGTAGCGAAGTTGCCGAAATGCTGCAGGTAGGCGCGAAATCCAACCGTGGTTGAGAACCAGAGCACGGTTGCGAGCATCGCTCCCGGCATCACGCTATGCCAGGGCTGGGTGCGCGGGACCGCGTGATGGTAGATCGACGCAATCACCGCGATGCTGGTCAGGGTGGCGATCAGCCAGCGCATCGCGCCCCAGAGCAGAAAAACGTAGACGCTGAAATCGGGATCGATGTAGGGCAGAAGACGTGTCTCGAACTTGCTGCCCACGGCCACCAGAAGGGTCGCAAAGGTCATGGGAATCAGAGCGAACACGACTAGCTGGAAGGCGATCAGCCGTTCTTTGACCAGGCCCCAGGTTTTCGGCAATTCGTAACAGCGGCGGAAACCGTCCATCCAGGAAACCATGACGCCGGAAGCGGTCCACAACGTGATCACGGCGGTCGTGGTCAGCATGCCGCCCGGATGTTGCGCTCCCTTGAGATAGCTGAGCGCGGTGTTTCCCCCCGCCGGAAGAATGCTGCCCAAGGCGTACGAGATTTCCCGCAGGTAGGGCCCGCCCTTGCGCCAGTTCGCCAGGCCTGACCCGATCAGCAGCAAGACCGGGAAAAAGGTGAGGATCATGGAATATGCCGAGGCCTTGGCAATGGCGAAGGCGTCGTGGACAAAAGCTCGCCAGAACGCGAGCCGTAGCAGGCGGAAGAAACGTAGCATGCGCTGATCCAGATTAGGGCCGGGAGGCACCGGGCGCAAAGAGGGAAGTGCAGCAGGTTCCTCGATACGCACTCGCTGGGGGGTAGCGTGCATTGGTCGTTAGAGCAACTTTAGAGTTCCGTATGGGTCGGCCGGGCTTGCGCCCAGGCCTGACAGCCGAGGCGGCTGTCACTACATGATTCAACCTCCAGATGCAGGTTCGGGGGCGAATGAATCGCCCCCGAAGCCTACTTCAGACTGGACTACTCGGCCGCGGGGAGTTCCGCGGGCAGGTCGTCGGTTTCGCCCTCGTGGCGCATCATTTCGAGAGCGCGCTCGGCTTCTTCGTACGCCGCCGAAACTTCCGCCTGTACCTTGGCGGCAGCCTCTTCCATTTCTGGCGAGAGGCGCACGTTGCGGTAGTACTCCATGCCAGTTCCGGCAGGGATGAGGCGTCCGACGATGACGTTTTCTTTCAGGCCGCGCAGGTGATCGACCTTGCCGTTGATGCTGGCTTCGGTGAGCACGCGCGTGGTCTCCTGGAACGACGCCGCCGAAATGAAGGAGTCGGTAGAGAGCGATGCCTTCGTGATACCCAAGAGCAGCGGACGCCCTGTAGCCGGCTTCCCGCCCTGCGCAATCACGCGCTCGTTCTCTTCGCGGAAGGCGAACTTGTCGGTCTGCTCTTCGAGCAGGAACCGCGTGTCGCCCACGTCCTCGACCTTCACCCAGCGCATCATCTGGCGGACAATCACTTCAATGTGCTTGTCGGAGATGTTGACGCCCTGCAGGCGGTAAACTTCCTGGATTTCGTTCACCAGGTAAGCCTGCAGTTCTTTTTCGCCAAGCACCGCCAGGATGTCGTGCGGGTTGAGCGGGCCGTCCATAAGCGGTTCGCCCGCCTTAACGCGCTCGCCTTCCTGCACGTTGATGTGAACGCCGCGCGGAACCGAGTATTCCTTTTCGGTGCCGTTGTCGGCGACCACGTAGATTTTGCGCTGGCCTTTTGAGACTTCACCGAATTTCACCGTGCCATCGATTTCGCTGATGACCGCGGTTTCATGCGGCTTACGGGCTTCGAACAGCTCGACCACGCGCGGCAGACCACCGGTAATGTCCTTGGTCTTGGTTGTCTCGCGCGGGATCTTCGCCAGCACGTCTCCTGGCGTAACGGTGTCGCCGTCCTGAATCATCAAGTGGGCGCGCGAAGGCATGAGGTACCGCTTGCTCGCCTTGCCCTTGATGACGATCGCGGGCTGGCGCTTCTCGTCGGGAGAATCGCCGACCACGTGACGCGACAGGCCGGTGACTTCGTCGACCTCTTCGTGCAAAGTGACCCCCTCTTGCAAGTCCTTGAACTGCACGGTGCCGCCGATTTCAGTCAGGATGGCGAAGGTGTAAGGATCCCACTCGACCATGATCTGGCCGAGCTTCACAGGATCGCCATCGTTGACCTTCAGCTTCGCGCCGTACACCACCGAGTAGCGCTCACGCTCGCGATTCTTCTCGTCGACGACCGCGATCGAGCCCTGGCGGTTCATGACCACCAAGTCGCCAGACTTTGCTTTGACCGTCTGCAATCCGATGAAGCGCACGTTGCCGTTGTTCTTGGCATCGAGGCGCGACTGCTCGGACACTCGCGATGCCGTACCGCCGATGTGGAAGGTACGCATGGTGAGCTGGGTTCCGGGTTCGCCAATGGACTGCGCCGCAATGACGCCGGTCGCTTCGCCGAGTTCGACGAGGCGTCCGGAAGCCAGGTTGCGGCCGTAGCACATGACGCAGACGCCGCGTTTCGATTCGCAGGTCAGCACGGAGCGGATTTTCACCCGCTCGATGCCGGCAGCCTGAATCGCTCCAGCGAGGTCTTCGGTAATTTCCTGGTTGATGTCGACGATGACGTTGCCGTCATAATCTTTGATCTTTTCGAGCGAGACGCGGCCGATGATTCGGTCGCGCAAGGCTTCGATGATCTCGCCGGCTTCCACGATACCTTGCACGTAGATGCCGTCGACCGTGCCGCAGTCGTACTCGCTGATGATCACGTCCTGCGCCACGTCGACCAGGCGGCGAGTCAGGTAGCCGGAATCCGCCGTCTTGAGCGCCGTGTCGGCCAGTCCCTTGCGGGCGCCGTGGGTCGAGACGAAGTATTCCAACACCGTCAAACCTTCACGGAAGTTGGCCGTGATGGGCGACTCGATGATTTCGCCGGAAGGCTTGGCCATCAATCCACGCATGCCGGAGAGCTGGCGAATCTGCTGTTTCGATCCTCGAGCGCCGGAGTCGGCCATGACGTAAATCGGATTGAGTTCGCCTTCCTTGTCGCGCCGCTGCATTTCACCGAACATTTCGTCGGCCACTTTTTCCGTGATCGCCGACCAGATTTCGATGACCTTGTTGTAGCGCTCGCCGTTGGTGATAGCGCCGTCCAGATACTGCTGCTGCACGGCGACGACTTGTTTCTCCGCGTCTTTGACCAGGACCTTCTTGCTGTCCGGGATAACCATGTCGTCGATGCCGATGGAGAGGCCGGCGCGGGTCGCGAACTTGAAGCCCAGCGTCTTGACTTCGTCGAGCATCTTGACCGTGGTTTCGAGGCCGAAGCGCAGGTAACCGTAGTTCACCAGCGCGCCAATGCCTTTTTTCTTAAGCAAGCCGTTGATGTACGGCATGCCCTCGGGCAGTTGGTCGTTGAGAATCGCGCGGCCTACGGTGGTGTTGATGAAGGCGCGCTCGACCTGTACCGGCTCGGTGTGAATGATGTCCTGATCGTCGTACGCGGTGGTCAGGTCAATCAACTCGCCCGAGTAGCGGAGGCGAATCGGGCTCAGGGTTTCGACTGCGCCCGCGTCCAGCGCCATCAGCACTTCTTCAATGTTGGCAAAGGCGCGGCCTTCCCCCTTGGCGCCTGGCTTCGCTTTCGTCAGGTAGTAGAGTCCGAGCACCATGTCCTGTGTAGGCACGGTGATGGGCTGACCGGAAGCGGGCGAAAGAATGTTGTGCGAGGCCAGCATCAGCACGCTGGCTTCCACCTGCGCTTCCGGAGACAGCGGAATGTGCACCGCCATCTGGTCGCCGTCGAAGTCGGCGTTGAACGCCGTGCAGACCAGCGGATGAATCTTGATTGCTTTGCCTTCCACGAGTACGGGCTCGAACGCCTGAATGCCGAGGCGGTGCAGCGTGGGAGCACGGTTCAGCAGCACCGGGTGATCCTTGATGACTTCTTCGAGGATGTCCCAGACGATGGGTTCCTGCTGCTCAACCATCTCTTTGGCTTGCTTGATGGTGGTGACGTTGCCCGTCTGCTCAAGCCGGTGATAGATAAACGGCTTGAACAGCTCGAGCGCCATTTTCTTGGGCAGACCGCACTGGTGCAGCTTGAGTTCGGGGCCGACCACGATGACGGAACGTCCAGAGTAGTCGACGCGCTTGCCGAGCAGGTTCTGCCGGAAGCGTCCCTGCTTGCCTTTCAGCGTGTCGGAGAGCGACTTCAGCGGACGGTTGTTGGCGCCGCGCAGCACGCGGCCACGGCGTCCGTTGTCGAACAGGGCGTCGACGGCTTCCTGCAGCATGCGCTTTTCGTTGCGCACGATGACTTCAGGAGCGTGCAGGTCCATCAGCTTCTTCAACCGGTTGTTGCGGTTGATGACGCGGCGGTACAGATCGTTCAAGTCAGACGTGGCGAAGCGGCCGCCATCGAGTGGAACCAGGGGGCGCAGCTCCGGCGGAATAACCGGGATCACGTCGAGGATCATCCAATGCGGCTTGTTGCCGCTCTTGCGGAAGGCCTCGACGACTTTCAAGCGCTTGGCGTACTTGAGCCGCTTCTGCAGCGAGCTCTCGTTCTTCATCTTCTCGCGCAGCTCGACCGAAAGGCCGTCGGTGTCGACGCGCTTGAGTAGTTCCTTGATCGCCTCAGCGCCCATCATCGCCTTGAATCCGGCGGGACGGTACTGCTGATCGAGTTCGCGGAACTTGGCTTCGTCTTTAATTACTTCGCGCTCTTTTACCGGAGCGTCGCCGGGTTCGACCACGACGTAAGCTTCGAAATAGAGCACGGACTCAAGGTCGCGCAAAGAAATGTCGAGCAGGTGACCGATGCGGCTGGGCAGTCCCTTGAAGAACCACACGTGCGAGCAGGGCGACGCCAGCTCAATGTGGCCCAGGCGTTCCCGGCGAACTTTGGACAGCGTGACTTCCACGCCGCACTTGTCGCAGATCACGCCGCGGTGCTTCATGCGCTTGTACTTGCCGCAGAGGCATTCCCAGTCCGTCACCGGGCCAAAGATGCGCGCGCAGAACAGGCCGTCGCGCTCCGGCTTGAAGGTGCGGTAGTTGATGGTCTCGGGCTTGGTGACTTCGCCGTGCGACCAGCTGCGGATTTTTTCCGGAGACGCCAGGCTGATACGGATGGCGTCGAAGTCCGCGATCACATTTGCCATTTCAAAGGGGCTCGAACGAAACAAGGTGTTCCTCCGCTTTCCTCGGCTGTTACGCTGCCGCTTGCGGCTCTTGAAACCGTCGCTAGTCGTTGGTCGTTCGTCGCTAGCGAAATCTCTTAGCCCGCATATCCAAGAGCAAGATCGCGGGCTTTGGTCTTCTGAAATGTAGGTCAGTGCGCTGGCCGCTAACGACTAACGACCAGCGACCAACGACGGTTTTCTTAGTCTGCCGCCGCGCTGGCCGTGGGCTTCTTCTCGCCTGCCTTAATCAATTCCACATCCAGGCAGAGCGACTGCAGCTCGCGGATCAGCACGTTAAACGATTCCGGTACGCCGGGCTCCATGGCGGCTTCGCCCTTGACGATGGCCTCGTAAATCTTGGTGCGGCCGTATACGTCGTCGGACTTCGCCGTCAAAAGCTCCTGAAGTATGAAAGCCGCGCCGTAGGCTTCCAAGGCCCAGACTTCCATTTCTCCGAAACGCTGTCCGCCGAACTGGGCTTTACCACCCAGCGGCTGCTGGGTGATCAGCGAGTACGGTCCGATGGAGCGGGCGTGAATCTTGTCGTCCACCAGGTGCGACAGCTTCAGCATGTAGATGTAACCCACGGTGACCGGCTGTTCGAACTTGTCGCCAGTCATGCCGTCGTGAAGCGTCGTCTTGCCCGAGGTCGGCAGACCGGCGTGTTCGAGCAGCGCCTTGATCTCGCCTTCCTTCGCGCCATCGAACACCGGCGAGCCCATGAACACGCCCTTGGCCAGGGTTGGCGCCACGGACTCTAGTTCTTCCTCGCTCATGTCCGAAATAATGTCGGAAAGTTGCGAGTCTTTGAACAACGCCTTCAACTCGCGACGGATCGCTTCGGAACGAGTGTTCTCCTTGAGCAGTTGCGTGATCTTCTCGCCGAGCACGAAGCCAGCCCATCCCAGGTGGGTTTCGAGAATCTGTCCCACGTTCATACGGGAAGGCACGCCGAGCGGGTTGAGCACGATTTCCACCGGCGTTCCGTCTTCGAGGTACGGCATATCCTCTTCCGGCAGAATGCGGGCAATGACGCCCTTGTTGCCGTGGCGGCCGGCCATCTTGTCACCGACACTCAGCTTGCGCTTCATGGCGATGTAGACCTTGACCAGCTTGATCACGCCCGGCGGCAACTCGTCGCCCTTGGTGAGTTTTTCTTTCTTCTCGTTGACGATCTTCTTGAGCACATCGATCTGACGCGAAGTCATTTCTTCGATCTCGTCGATCTGCTCGTTCACCCGCGGATCTTTATCGGCGTATTTGATGCGCTTCAAGTTACGGGTGGAGATGCGCTCGATCTCGTCACGCGTCAGGATGTTGCCCTTGGTCAAAAGGCGCTTGTTGGTGCGCTCGTCGTGCAAGTCGGCCTGCACCTCTTTGCCGCCCAGGATGTTCTCCAGGCGCTTCAGGCGCTCGTCGGTCAGAATCCGGATTTCATCCGAGAGGTTCTTTTCCAACTTGGCGATCTGCGTGGCTTCGATAGCCTTCGCGCGCTCGTCCTTTTCCTGGCCCTTGCGCGAGAAAATCTTCACATCGACGATCACGCCCTCAATGCCCGGCGGGCAGTAGAGGGAAGCATCGCGCACGTCGCCGGCCTTTTCACCGAAGATGGCGCGCAGCAGTTTCTCTTCCGGCGTGAGCTGGGTTTCGCCCTTCGGCGTAACTTTGCCGACGAGAATGTCGCCCTGCTTGATGCTGGCGCCGATGCGGATGACGCCCGCTTCATCCAGATTGCGCAGCATGGACTCGCTGACGTTAGGAATATCGCGCGTAACTTCTTCCGGCCCCAGCTTGGTGTCGCGGGCTTCGATCTCGTACTCCTCGATGTGCAGCGAGGTGTAGTAATCCTCTTTCACCATTTTCTCGGAGACCAGGATTGCGTCCTCGAAGTTGTACCCGCGCCACGGCATGAAGGCGACCAGGACGTTACGTCCCAGCGCCAGCTCGCCGTGATCGGTGCACGGACCGTCGGCGATGATCTCGCCCTTCAGCACGCGCTGACCCTTCTTGACCACCGGCTTCTGGTTGATGCAGGTGTTCTGGTTGGAGCGCTTGAACTTCGTGAGCTGGTAAATGTCGCTGCCCACTTCACGCGACAACTGCGTGGGATGGTGCTCGCCCTCGACTCGAACAATGATGCGCTCGGAGTCGACCGAATCGATGATGCCGTTGCGGCGGGCGAGAACGACCGCGCCCGAGTCGCGAGCGGTGACGCCTTCCATTCCCGTGCCGACGATCGGCGCTTGCGCGCGGAGCAAGGGCACGGACTGGCGTTGCATGTTCGCGCCCATCAGCGCGCGGTTCGCGTCATCGTGCTCGAGGAACGGAACCAGCGAGGCGGCGACAGAAACCAGTTGCTTCGGGCTGACGTCGACGTAGTCCACTTCATCGCGGCTGACCAGCACGAAGTTGCCGGCCTTGCGGGCGTTAACCAGTTCGGCGACGATCTTGCCCTTGTCGTCGAGTTCCACGTTGGCCTGCGCGATGGTGTGACGGTCTTCTTCCCATGCCGAGAGGTAGAAGGAGAACGGCTCAATGGTCGCCGGCTTCTTCCGCTTCTCTCGCAACTCGTTGTTGATCTTCTCGATCTCATGCTTTTCCATGTGATCGCCGACTTTGTGGTCGCTGTCGCCCACGTTGACGACGGTGACGTAGTCGATGACGCGCCCCGCCTTGATCTTGCGGTAGGGCGACTCGATGAAGCCGTAGTCGTTGATGCGGGCATAGCAGCTCAGCGACGAGATCAGTCCGATGTTCGGGCCTTCCGGCGTCTCAATCGGGCAGATGCGGCCGTAGTGCGTGGGATGAACGTCGCGGACTTCGAATCCCGCTCGTTCGCGAGACAGGCCGCCCGGCCCAAGCGCCGAGAGTCGCCGCTTGTGCGTGATCTCGGAGAGCGGGTTGGTCTGATCCATGAACTGCGAGAGCTGCGACGATCCGAAGAATTCGCGGATCGCGGCCATCACCGGCTTGGCGTTTACCAGGTCGTGCGGCATCGCCGTAGACATTTCCTGGTAGACGGACATCTTTTCCTTGATCGCCCGTTCCATGCGGACCAGGCCGATGCGGAACTGGTTCTCCATCAACTCGCCGACCGCGCGAACGCGGCGGTTGCCGAGGTGATCGATGTCGTCGACCGCGCCAATGCTCTTGCGCAGCTTCAGCAGATACGCGATGGTCGCGTAGAAATCGTCGGGATCGAGAGTGCGCTTGTCGAGACTGGTGGCTTCCTGGTTCTCGAACAATTTGATGTTGAACTTCAGGCGCCCCACGCGCGAGAAATCGTACTTGCGCGGGTCGAAGAACATGCCATGAAACAGGGCCGTGGCCGTGTCGAGCGTCGGCGGATCACCGGGACGCAGCTTGCGGTAGATCTCGATCAGCGCCTCCTGCGGAGTCTTCACCGCATCGCGCTTCAGAGTCTGGCTGATCACCGTGCCCACGTCGTCGCGCTCGGGGAAGAATAGTGACATTTCCACGACGCCGGAATCGAGAATCTTCGAAACCTTGTCGGCGGTGAGCTCCGAGTTGGCTTCGAGCATGACTTCGCCGGTGGTGGTGTCGACGATGTCGCCAGCCGTCCACGCGCCTTCGAGGTCGGAAATGTCGACTTCGATTTCCGTGATCTTCGCCTTCTGAATGTCTTTCAGAATCTGGGCATTGATCTTGCGCCCGGAGTGCGCCACTTCATCGCCCGATTTGTTCTTGATGCTGTGGGCGAGCTTCATGCCGAGAAGGTTGGTCGGCTTCTCGCTGGCTGGGTCGAGCGTCCAGTAAAGTTTCTTGTCGCGGACCGTGATGCGGTCGGTGGTATAGAACGCCTTCAGAATGTCTTCACCGGAACGCAGGCCGAGAGCGCGCAGGAAGATCGTGCCCAGGAATTTGCGCTTGCGGTCGATGCGGACATAGAGCACGTTCTTCTGGTCGTACTCAAATTCGACCCACGATCCGCGGTAGGGAATAATCTTTCCCAGGAAGTAAGTCCGGTTGTTGGCGGTTTCGAAGAACACACCAGGCGAACGGTGCAACTGGCTGACAATGACACGCTCGGTCCCGTTGATAATAAAGGTGCCGTTCTGCGTCATCAGCGGAACGTCGCCGAAGAAAACTTCCTGCTCTTTGATATCGCGAATCGAGCGGTTGCCGGTCTCCGCATCCTTGTCGAAGATCGTCAGACGCATCGTGACCTTCAAAGGCGCGGAATAAGTCATGCCGCGCTCTTCGCACTCAGCCACGTCGTACTTCAGTTGCAATCCCACCGGGTCGCCGCACTTGTTGCAGAAGTCGGGCGTGTTGGCGTTGTAGGTGCCGCACTTGCCGCACAGAACTTCGCCGGGATGGAACGGATCGGTAATGACCGTGGATCCGCAATTCTTGCAAGTGGTCCGGAGGTGGTGCAGGCCCTTGAGGTGGCCGCACTTGCACTCCCAGTTACCAATGGCGTAATCCACAAACTCAAGTTGTGATACGTTGCGAAAGTCGGTGATCGGGAACACGGACTGAAACACCGCCTGCAAGCCGCCGTCTTCGCGCTCGCTGGGCAGTTTGTCCATCTGCAGGAAGCGGTCGTAAGAACGCTTCTGAACCTCGATCAGGTTCGGGATCTGGATGGTGGCCGGAATTTTGGAAAAATCGAATCGTTTACGGAAGGCGTTTTTCATCTTCAGAAACTCCCAATCTCAGGCGCGGCCGATGGCCACGCTTAAACCGCGGAATGTGGGGCGCGTTGTTGTTGTCGCGCCGCGGGACGTACGTGTATGAAACCGGAACAACGTGTTTTCACAACCTGGAACCTAAAAGACAGCGGGGCGCCCGCAGGGACAGTCGTTCCCGCAGACGCCAACCAAGGCGTTTCGCCATATTTGATTTGAACTCTTTCGCGCCAGTTCGTCGGCCTGTTTCCGCCCCGCCTGCCCGCGGAGCAGCCTGCCCAAAACTACCGCGCGAGACTTGCTCGCGCTCAAGTGAAGCCCTGGGAGGCGACGTTATATAGATGCTAACATCGCCGCCCAAGGTTCACAAGTAGGAACGTGCAACATAATCGATTTTGCACTGTTTTCGGTGCGAGTGCGGCTCGGTAGCCTTTTGTGCTGGTGCCGCCCTGAATCCGAAGGGGCCGGGAAACTCCCAGATCCTTCGCAAAGTACGCTCAGGATGACGCCAGCGGGGCTCACGCTTCGCTCACGCCCCGCTAAACGGCGTCACTTTACTTCGACAACCGCACCGGCATCCGTGAACTTCTTCTTGATGGTCTCCGCCTCTTCCTTGGAGACGCCCTCTTTCACGTTCTTGGGAGCTCCATCCACCAGTTCCTTGGCTTCTTTCAGGCCCAGGCTGGTGACTTCGCGGACGGCCTTGATCACGTTGATCTTGTTGGCGCCCACTTCCTTGAGGACGACGGTGAATTCGGTCTTCTCTTCCGCCGGAGCCGCACCAGCCGCCGCGCCACCGCCGCCAGCCACCATCACCGGGGCTGCTGCCGCCGCCGACACGCCCAGCTTCTCTTCGAGCTTCTTGACAATAGAAGCGGCCTGCAGAAGGGACAAGTTTACGATTCCATCTACTATCTGGTCTTCTGTGAGTGTCTCTGCCATGTTATTTCTCCAGTTATTTAGTCTCGATCGTAGAGACGTAGCTTGCTACGTCTCGCTTTCGTTATCCGCAGGCCACGGTTTCCAGTGCGACAGGCCCTATTTCCTCACGCCAGACTACGCTCGGAACGAACCGCGCAACCCCTGATCTGCGAACAACCAAATCCTCGTTCGTGTGGAGCAGGCACTCCTGCCCGCTGCTCTTGATCTTGCTGTTGCCTTAATCTTGGCCTTTTAAGTCATAAGGTCAAAGTCAAAGGCAAGCGGGCAGGAGTGCCCGCTCCACACACAATCTCATTATGCTTCCTTGAACTTCTTCTGTTGCACGCCTTGATCGACCACCACGGCCAGGTTGCGGCCGACGGCGTTCATCACGGTCACCAGACGCTGTGCCGGGGAGCTGATCAGGAACAGGAGCTTCGAATACAGCTCTTCCTTGGACGGCATAGTGGCCAGGGCCTCGATCTCTTTGATCGTGACCACGCGGCCTTCGACCACGCCGATCTTGAACGTGAACTCCGGCGTGTCTTTGGCGTATTTGGTCAGCGCCTTGGCCATCGCTACCGGATCGCCGGTGGTGTAGGCGATCGAGGTCACGCCTGCCAGATCCTTCAGCGCGCCTTCGACCTTGGTGCCCTTGGCGGCCTTCTCGGCCAGGGTGTTCTTGACGACCTGATACTTCGCGCCCGCGCCGCGCAGAACCTTACGCAGCTCGTAGTCCTGAGGTACGGTCATCTTGGTGTAGGTGGCCACCACCACGTTGGATACGTTCTTCAGGTCCTTGCTCAGTTTCTCGACCTGCTCTGTCTTTTTCGCCTTAGTAACCGCCATATTCAGTCCCTCAAAATGATCTCGTGTAGCGGCGGACGCCTTCGTCCGCCCTGGGCGCGCTTCAGCGCCGCGTTAAGCCTTAGCAGCCGTCTCGATCGGAGTCACGTCCAGAGAAATCCCGGGACCCATCGTCGAACTCAAGTAGCAGCCCTTGATGTACTTGCCCTTGGCAACCGATGGCTTGGCCTTGATCACGCTGGTGATCAGCACCGTCGCGTTCTCAATCAACTTGTCGGGCGAGAATGAAATCTTGCCGACCGGGCAGTGCACCAGCGCCGTCTTGTCGGTGCGGAACTCGACCTTACCCGCCTTCACTTCCTGCACCGCCTTGGCTACGTCGAAGGTGACTGTGCCCGTCTTTGGATTGGGCATCAGGCCCTTCGGGCCGAGAATCTTGCCCAGGCGTCCCACGGATTTCATCACGTCGGGCGTAGCGATCAGGGCGTCGAAGTCGGTCCAGTTTTCTTTCGTGATCTTCTCGACCATCTCTTCGCCGCCGGCAAAATCGGCGCCGGCCGCTTCGGCTTCTTTGATCTTGTCGCCGGTGGCGATGACCAAAACTTTCTTTGACTTGCCCAGCCCGTGCGGCAGGACGACCGTACCGCGCACCATCTGGTCGGCATGCTTGGGATCGACCCCCAGGCGCAGCGTGACTTCGACGGTTTCGTCAAATTTTGCATACTTCACTTTCTGCAGCAGAGGAACGGCATCCTGCAGAATGTAGGGGCGCTTCTCGACTCCAGCGTGCGCCTTGGCGATGTTCTTTCCTTCTTTTTTCATTGCTTTTCCTTGTCTCCCACCGCTGATCGGTGTTCCGTCAGCCGTGGTGCTGTTGACGATTGGGCCACTGTGCGATTGAGTGATCGGGCGATTTTTCAATCGCTCAATGACTCAATCACTCAATCACCCGATTACTTCAATGCCCATCGACCTGGCCGTGCCGCGAATGCTCTTGATCGCAGTCTCGACCGAGGCGGCGTTCAGGTCGGGCATCTTCTGCTTGGCGATCTCTTCGACCTGCTTGGCGGTGACTTTGCCAACTTTATCTTTGTTCGGCACGCCCGATCCCTTGGCGATGCCGGCAGCGCGCTTCAGCAGAATCGACGCCGGAGGCGTCTTGGTGATGAAGGTGAACGAGCGGTCGTTGTACACCGAGACGACGACCGGGATGATCAGTCCCTCCATCTCCTTCTGGCTGGTTCTGGCGTTGAACTGCTTGCAAAACTCCATAATGTTGATCTGCGCCTGACCCAGTGCCGGACCGACCGGAGGTGCTGGAGTCGCCTTGCCTGCGGCGATCTGCAGCTTCACGAAACCTGTTACTTTCTTTGCCATGATCTCTCTTCCGCTTCAACTCCGGGTCTAGGATTTTCGGCCCGGCAATTTGAAGCTTGTCTTTCTTAACAACTCAAACGCCTTGTCATCCTGAGCGAGACGCTTTTGTCTCGCGAAGAATCTGTGCACTCTCGCTTACTACGCGACCTTCTCCACCTGGTTGAACTCGAGTTCCACCGGAGTGGAGCGGCCGAAAATTGTGACCATGACCTTCAGTGTTTCGCGGTCTTCGTTCACTTCGTCGACGATGCCGGTGAAGCTGGCGAACGGGCCTTCGGTGATGCGAACCGATTCGTTTTTCTCGAACTTAACTTTGAGCTTCGGCTTCTCGCGGCTGTCGGCAACTTTGTAGACGATGTGCTGCACTTCTTCTTCCGACAACGGCGTCGGTTGCTGCCCGGTACCGACAAATCCGGTGACACGCGGCGTTGACTTCACCACATGCCACACGTGATCGTCCATGTCCATTTCGACCAGCACGTAGCCGGGATAGAACATGCGCTCGGAGGTGTACTTCTTGCCGCCGCGGACCTCGGTTACTGATTCCGTGGGGATCAGCACTTTGCCGATCTTGTCCTGCAGCCCGAAGGCCGTGACCCGCGACTCCAGCGACTCTTTCACCTTGCGCTCAAACCCCGAGTAGGAGTGGATGATGTACCACTTCATGTTCGGGTTCTTGGGCGGTTCGCCGCTTGCGGCCACGCCGTCTACAGGTGGTGGTTGCGGTGGTTGATCTCCGCCTGCCGCTGCTTCGTTTTTTTCTTCGTCCAGCATATATGTAGTGCTTCTTCCCGGCCAGCCAACTGCGTTTAGCGAACCCTGATTAATGAACCCTGAAATAGTCGAACAGCGCGGTCACGCCGTGTTGAATGACGAAATCAATCACGGCAAAGTACAGCGCGAAAATGAAAACCGTGATCACGACCACGGTGGTCGTAGCGCGGACTTCCTTCCACGAGGGCGCCGTTACCTTGCGCATTTCGGTGCGCACGTCGTTGTAGAACGTCTTGACCTGCTCCGGCCAGGACTTTACCCGGTCCACAAAGCTGCCGCCGAATGGTGCTAAATTCGCCATTTTCTTCGTCTCGACTGCCATTACAACTCCTGGCCTGCTGGCTGCTCTCCAAAAACTCTGGCAGGGGCGGAGGGATTCGAACCCCCAAGTTCGGTTTTGGAGACCGACAGTTTAACCGTTGAGCTTACGCCCCTGAATCTCCATTGAGGAATTTTGCGATTGAGCAATTGGGTAATTTGAAAACCGCCACACTCCGCGTCAGGCTTTCAATTTCCCAACTACCAAATTTCCCAATTACTCAATTATTTCACTTCTTTATGCGGCGTGTGCTTGCGGCAACGGTTGCAGAATTTCTTGAATTCCAGCCGCTCCGTCGTCGTCTTCCGGTTCTTGGTCGTCGAATAGTTCCGCTCTTTGCAATCACCGCACTGTAATGTCACAATTTCTCGGGGCATAAAACAGCTCCTGGCTTCTAGCTCTTAGCTTCTAGCTTTGTCATCCTGAGCGAGACGCTTTTTGTCTCGCGAAGGATCTATGCACTTCTGTCGTCCCTACGGGACTCGTTCTCGTTTTGCACCTTACCCAGGGCTTACGCCCTGGGCTAACGTATTCCGCCCCTTCCGGGGCTGTTGTCGCTGTGCCGCCCGGCTCTTGGCCAACGACTAACGACCAACGACCGGGCCCTACGTCACAATCTCCGCAATCGTGCCCGCGCCCACGGTATGTCCGCCTTCGCGGATCGCGAACCGCAAGCCCTTCTCCATGGCCACCGGCGTGATCAGCTCAATCACCAGACTGACGTTATCCCCCGGCATCACCATCTCGGTGCCCGCAGGAAGCTCCGCCACTCCGGTCACGTCCGTCGTGCGCAGATAAAACTGCGGACGATATCCCTTAAAGAACGGCGTGTGTCTTCCACCTTCTTCTTTGGTCAGGATGTAGACTTCCGCCTTGAACTTGGTGTGAGGAGTAATGGACCCCGTCTTCGCCAGCACCATGCCGCGCTCCACATCTTCCTTCGCAATGCCGCGCAGCAGCAAGCCGGCGTTGTCCCCGGCCATACCTTCGTCCAACTGCTTCTTGAACATTTCGACGCCGGTCACAACCGTCTTGCGGGTCTCACGGAAGCCGACGATTTCCACTTCCTCGCCAACCTTCACCTTCCCGCGCTCAATTCTTCCGGTCACGACTGTGCCGCGTCCCTGAATCGAAAAAATATCTTCAATCGGCATCAGGAACGGCTTGTCCAGTTCGCGCGCCGGCTGCGGAATGTATTTGTCCACCGCCTCCATCAGCGCGTCGACCTGCGCCTCCGCCTTCGCTTCCCCGTTCAGCGCGCCCAGTGCCGATACCCGAACAACCGGCACGTCGTCCCCAGGAAACTTGTAGCTCTTCAGCAACTCGC
>Ga0210384_10000639_pt1 | contig 52890 bp, 46 predicted proteins | sample IncBWH2MmetaG_FD_160574 | JGI IMG/M metagenome (GOLD analysis project Ga0210384, IMG submission 160574) | Forest soil microbial communities from Barre Woods Harvard Forest LTER site, Petersham, Massachusetts, United States - Inc-BW-H-2-M | ecosystem: Environmental > Terrestrial > Soil >...
CAACGAACCAGAGAGCGCGACAAAACCGTTCGAGATTGCCAGGCCGAAGACGATCATGGTGGCGTCGTTTACGCCGAGCGCGCGAATCATTTGCACGTTGTCGCCCGTTGCGCGCATGGCCATGCCAAGGTTGGTGCGAAGGAAGAGATAGAGCAGAGTCCCCGTGAGCGCGACGGCAAAAACAATTGCGCAGAGAATGGAAGCGTCTCGGACACTTACGTTCCAGCCGGCAAGTTTAAAGGAGGTTAGGCCGTGCGTGAATGCGAGACCTATCCGCTCGGCTTGTGTTGCCAGAGTGGTAGCCGACAACAGCGGCACGTTGCTGCGGCCCATCACGTGGAGATTGATGGAGTACAGCGCGGTCATCACCAGAATTCCAGAGAGCAGAGAGTTGATCTTGAAGCGGGTGTGCAGCGTGCCGGTGCAGGCTCCTGCCACCATGCCTGCGCCGAATGCGGCAAGCGAGGCAAGTGGAGGACTGACCCCGTGGACAAGCAGCACCGCCGCGATGGATGCACCCAGGGTGATGGAGCCGTCAGCGGTGATATCGGGAAAAGCAAAAATGCGAAAGCTGATGAACACTCCAAGAGCGAGCAGCGAAAGGATACAACCGATGGTGAAGGTGCCAATCAGAAGGCTCATGGTCGGTGCAATCTCATTGGACCCCGGAAAGGGCGCCGATCCAGCAGGCTCCGCGCACAAATTCGCTCTGCTGCGGGCCCGCGCCCTGTCGGTCATCGCTGAGGAGATGAACAACTCCCTGTAGATTTTCGGTTTCAAAGAGTGAGCTGACGGTGGATTTCAGATCAATGTCCCCCTTCTGCAAGGGCCGATAGGAAAAAGCCGCGGCGTGAAAGTGGCCCAAGGAGCCGGAACCAACCGCAATCGGGCGGAGAAATGGACTGAGGGTTCCGGACGGAGCAGAAGCGACGACCCCAGTAACCAGGGCAAGCGAACCTGCGTGCAGTCGTTCGGTAGAAAAGGAGAGCCACGCACGAATATCAGGATATTGGAACGATGCGCTTTCGGTGGCGGGAGAACGGCGCAGCGCCGCTCCGACCAGGCCGCCAGACTCGGCAAGCAGCACCAGGCCGATGTTGCGAGACGCGGTGACTTCGACTGCGGTGCAGAGGATATCCGCAAGCGAAATAGCCTTGTTGGGCGCGCACATTTCAAAACGGAGCAAATACGAAAAGTCGCCCTGGCAGCGGAGACCGTAGAGGATATTTAGTTCGGGCACCAGGTCGCCGCTGCAGACCATGAAGTCCGGCACGTTGGTTCCATCGGTGGGAAGATAAGCGGCGGAGCCTGCGACGGCGAGAAATTCTCCAAAGCGTCCCCGGGCGTCTTCGAATCCGTGACCAAATGCACCGAGTCCGAGGCCAAAAGTTGAGGCCGGAAACTGCACCGTCCGGCAATCCTGAGAGCCGAACCCGCGGCCTTGCAGCAGAGTAGGATCACCGATGAATTCACATTCGAGAGGGTTTGCAGCGGGACACTCGACGAGTTCGAACGAAGCGGCGGCAGTGCTGAAGCGGCGTGGCTCGGCTTGTGAAACTGGGGGCGCGGCGGCAGGCTGATGGGAAAGCAGGAGAGGAGAGAGGCGGCAGAGTTCGATGACCAGTTTGACGTGGTCCGAAGGCATGACGATGACGAAACTGCCGCCGATGGCTTTGAGTTGGCGGTAGAAGCGGACCAGTAGACCAACGCCAGCGGAGCTGAGATACGACACTCCAGAAAAGTTGAGGCGGAGGTGATGAGCTCCGCCGCGGATCAGTTCTTCCAAGTTGCGCTGCAGATGTTCGCCCCAATAATTGTCGAGACGTCCTTTGACTTTGACTTCGAGAGCATCGGCGAGTTGTTGGGTGACGATTTCCATGACGCTCTAGGGCTGCACGTTTCCGGAGAGTTCGGCAGGGATGGCGATGTTGAGCTGATCTGCATTGCTGCGACTAATAAACTTCTGTTCGACAGCTACTTCTTCGAGAGGAAGGTCTTTCGGATTGGCACCGAGCAGGACGCGTCCTGCAAGCTTTCCGGCGGCAATTCCGGAATCGCGAGGATTGAAGCCCAGGCAAGCGAGGCCTCCGCGGTTGAGAGTAGAGCAGATGTCAGTAAAGAGCGGAAGATGGGCATCACGCGCGCCTTTGACGGCGCCTTCGTAGCCTTCGATACAGGTATTATCTGCGGGGACCCACACAACTTGGATATTGCGCCCTGCGAGAACTTGCACAGCCTGGAGAAGTTCGCTGGATCCGGCGATGGCGACTTCCTCGAGGCGGACGCCACGGTTCTTATAGACTTCGCGGGCAATGGAAATTTCCTTTACCGAGTTGGCTTCGGCGGGATTGTACATGGTGCCCACGGCAGCCAGGCCGGGCACAAGCTTTTGCATCAGATCGAGATGATGTTCCACCTGGGGAAAGCTCCCGACGCCGGTAAGGAAAGGAAGATGCTCGGTCTTACTTGTGCCCGCCCCTGCCGCGATGGGATCGCTGACGCATGTGAACACAACCGGTTTGTTTTTGACCTTGTTGCAGGCTCCGGAGAGACACGGCGTTGAGATCGTCATGATGACGTCTACGTCCGAAATATCGTAGTTTTGCAGGATTGCGGGAATATTGATGATTTCACCCTGCGCATCCGCACGGACTACCTCCAGGTTTTTGCCCGCCGAGATGCCGCTCTGGCGAAGACCCTCGAGCATTCCTTCAGCGCAGAGTTCGGTGCTGACGCCTGGTGCAATCGAGACAATTGCCGCCTTGAAATTGTGCTTGACCGGCAGCGACTGGGAATTTGCGAGAGAAGCCGAAGACCCGGTGCGATGAGCCAGGTCTGAAAAAAGCAGGATGGCAGAGAACAGAGCAATCAGGGCAAATCCCAACGCCAGTTTCTTGAAACCGGCCCAAAGGCCCGTTGCAGCGAGTGAGCGCATTCCTTAGTGTCAAACTCCTTTGCGAAATGCACCAGACTGTGGATCCTGAAAATGGATGCGAAGGAGTGGCCGCGACTATAACCAATCTGCGGCAGGAGTCAAGCAAACACACGTATCGTGACGCCTGGGGGCCAAACCTAAGATGTGCTGCAATGTCAGACACCGCTCGGTGACGTACAACAAGACGGGCTATGTGGACCCGGCCGTCATCGCGATACAGTACGGGGTGGCGGGAGACAAGGCCTTCGAGTGGTTGAAAAAAGGTTCGCGGAAAACAGCAAATTCCTGCCGCTGCTGAAAACGAGGCCAGACTTTGCCTCTCTACGAAGCGATTTGCGGTACGAGGATTTGCTGAAGAGAATGGGAATGGAATAGCGACTGGCTCGCTATGGAAAACTGACCACGTCGCGAGAGAGCGGCATCGTGCGCGTGAGTGGCTCGGCCGCCTTCGTATCCATCGGCAGCGGCGTTCCTTTGATGGAGTACTCTTCGATTTCATCGAGGTTCGGGATGATGCGCCCCTGCAGCAGCATGTGTTCGAAGACGAACGGCAGGGATGTGGTGTCGAGCGTGGAGGGCCGGTCGCTGATCTGAAAATGCAAATGCGGGCCAGTGGTATTTCCGCTGTTCCCTAGAAGACCGAGTTTGTCACCAGTCTTCACATGGTCGCCCACATGCACGGTGATGCTATGCGGCACCATGTGATCGTACATCGCGTAACGGCCGTCGCCGAGATCGAGCGTCACATGATTCCCGGCAATTTCGGCGATGGTTAAGTTGGTTGGGGCCGCGCCGGGTGGTACGTCGGGCAGGTCGCGCATGACCTCCACCACCGCGCCGGGCGCGACCGCGAGCAAGTCCACGCCGTAGCACAACCACTGCTCATTCTTTTTGCCGTCTCCGCGAAACGCTTTTCCTTGCGCGTCGATCTTGATCCAGTCGATCGCAAATTGCTCGGAGGGATCGAGTGTTCCATTCATCGCATTGGTGACGAAGCGGTGCGGCCCGATTTCCACGCAACATCCGTTGGCATCCACCCAGCCGTCACCCTTGAATGGTGCCGCAAGAACAATCGCTGCCTGCGAACTGATTTTCAGCGGCGGACTCAGCATCGTGGATTCCGGCATATGCTTGTTCTCCGGCTGAAGGGCGTGAACGCGTAGCGCGATGGTGCAGGGCACGTCGTTGCCATCGGCATAAGTTATGTCGAAAAACATTACGCCGTATTGGCCGCCCGCAAGTTGGCCGGAGTAACTAGCCTTATCGCCACCCGGCGGCAGCAAGGAGAGCTTCGCCAGGCCTGTAACATCCTCATCCTTGATAGAAATAATCCGGTTAGTTCCAGTAGGCTTGTTGCCGCGCGAAGGATCCACAACCTCCACGGATTGAATCGTAGCCGGCATGTTCCATGCATTGGTGAATTGCATCGCGAATGCCACGTGCGTCAGCCCGTCCGAGCCCTTCACGGGATACACGCCGGAACCCAGAACATGCCAGACCAGCGGCCCGATGCTGAGGGGGAACCGTTGTCCGTCGCCAGTTGTTGTCGGCTCAAAGTAATCGAAAGCATTGCCGCAGCGATTCTGTGCGCACGCCGGATGGACTATCCATAGTAAAATCGCAACAAACAGTAGTAGCGGTGCTATCGATTTCATCGGGGCTCCTTTTCCCATTGTAAGTCGCGCGGTTTATCTTTAGGTCGGTCTCGCGAGCAACTTCGTCGCGCTATTCCTCAGTGCACCCCTTGCACCACGAACAGGTCCGACAATTCCTGCGTGTCTGAGTACGCGTACGCTTTTCCGTCAGGCGTGTACTCGAGATTCGAAGTTGAGGTAACCCCCGCGCTGTCTAGAGGCGCGAGAGTTGCCATCTGCTGCCGTTTCCCACTGTTCAAGTCCAAGCGGTAAACCGTCGCCGATGTTTTATTGTCGTGGTACACGTAGGCTTCCTGGCCATCTTTGGACCACCGTATCCAGATATCTTCCGGCAGCCATCCCGGAATTTCGCGCGCGTCTCCGCCGCTCAGCGGAAACACCGCGCCCTTTCCGCTCAAGTTCCTGGCAAAAATATACTTTCCGTCTGGCGACACAAGGTGTCCTTCCGTGTAGTAGGGGTTGAAGGAAATCACTGGAGTGACCGGTCGCGGCGCTCCGCCGGGAACGTCTCGCAGATACATGCGCCATCCGTGGCCGTCGTCCGCGCCGTAGTAGACGGCCTTCGCGTCCGGCATCCATCCCATCAATCCAAGCTGCTGAACTCCGATGGTCGGCAGTTTTCGGACTTCGCCCACGCCCGTCGGTACCAGCGCCAATTGCCATTGTCCAATTTCTTCTCCTGCGATGGCCAATATCCATTTTCCGTCCGGCGAAAGCACTGGGTGGTCCCAGGAACCCAGCTTCACCGCGGGTGATCCGTCCGTTTGTCGAACGAAGCCCAACGCGGTCGCGCCCGCAGCTTCTCCCCAATCCGAAAACGCTACCATCTTTCCGTCGTCGCTAAGATCCGTCACTTCCGCGTAATCCAGCCAGGACAATCGGCGGTCCTTGGCGTCGCCGGGCCCGCGGAACATCAGTTCCGATCGCCACGATTCCTTCGACAACAAAACGCTTCCGTCGCGCGAAATATCGTGCATCCGCACCATGCCGGGAAGCCGCAGCACCAAGCGCTTCTGTCCGTTGATGCGAACGCCGTAAATGGAATCCGCCCAGCCTTTGTCGGTGGCGGCTGCAACCCACAGTTCATCGCCGGAAGGCGGCCAGGCAAGCCCTTCCACGCTGACAAATACCTCCGTGCTTGTGAGTTCCTTTCCGTTGGTATCCAGCACGAAGACCCGCCCTCCATCTCCCGTTTCGCCCACCGACTGCGTAACCGCAATCACTTTGCCGTTGGGAGAAATCCTGAGGCGGCCCAGCGGGTGAACATTTTCGTAAATTACTTTTCCGCGCGGATATTCCACACGGTACTTTCCTTCCACATGGCTGACGACCGCCATCACGCTTCCGTCCGCTGTCCAATCCGCTGAGATGACATCGTTGGCAAGTTCGCGCGGCGCGCCTCCGGAGATGGGCACGCGAGCAAGCGTTCCCTGGCAATCGCCGATGTAGCGGTTCTTGCAACCGATAGAGATCGCCAGATCCGTGGAGGACACCGCGAACAACGTGGAATTCAGCAGATTCAATGCGCGTGACTCCGGGCTGCCTTCCACTGTGGAGTAAATTTGCAGCGGCTGGCCATCCCAACTGGCGCTGTAGACCACGGAACGTCCATCCGCGGCAAACCGCGCGGCGTAGACGAAACCGCGTTCGAATGTGATCTGTTGATAAGCGGGCTGGGAGGGAGGGTCCGCGCCACGGCCATACCACCAGCCTGCCGCGGCGGCTACGACTAACAACAACGCACCGACGCCGATGGAGAGCATCCATTTCGGCCAGTTGACATTTTCTTTGACGGCTTGTGTCGCTACGCTCGGCGATGTGCTGGTTCCACTTAGCGACTCGATCGCAAACGCTAGATCACTGGCCGACTGAAATCTTCGCTCCGGGCTTTTCTCCAGGCAGCGCGACAATATTCTCTGCAATCCAATCGGAGCTTGCCAATTTGTCTCCAGCAATTCCGGCGGCTCTTCTCGGAGAATGGCCGTCATGGTTTCCGCGGTGGTGTCTTTCTTGAACGCGCGTTTGCCGGTCAACATTTCAAACAACACCGCGCCGAAACTGAAAATGTCGCTTCGCGCGTCAGTCGGCAATCCCTTTACTTGCTCTGGGGACATGTAGCCAACTGTTCCCATGACCATCCCTGGGAGTGTCGCCGGGCTTGTCAGCGTTGTCGCCGAGTCCCCGTTGGATTCGGGAAGTACCAATTTCGCCAGCCCAAAATCCAGAATCTTGGCGCGGTCATCGCGCGTAATAAAAATGTTTTCCGGCTTCAAATCACGGTGCACGATTCCTTTCTCGTGCGCCGCAGCGAGACCTTGCGCGATTGCCTTGGCGTATTCCATGGCGCGCCGCACGGGAAGCGCCCCCGCTTCAATTTTCTGCCGTAGGGTTTCCCCTTCGAGCAGCTCGCTCACCAGGAACGGCGAACCTTCGTGGGTGCCTATGTCGTGGAGCGCCAGAATATTTGGATGGTTCAGCGTCGCGACGGTGCGCGCTTCGTGCTCAAAACGCTGCAAGCGATCGGCATCGTTGGCAACTGAAGCCGGCAACATCTTGATCGCCACGTCTCTTCCCAGCCTGGTGTCCCTGGCCCGATAGACCTCTCCCATTCCGCCTGTACCGAGCAGCGAGACAATCTCATACGGCCCAAGTTTGGTTCCTGGGGCTAGGCTCATGGCGCGCATTATATCCTTGAAGCTCGCGTCCCGAGCTTAGAGATGCCGCATTCCGCCGATTCGCGGCACAAGTTAACGCTTTCCTCGCCGATCGAGTGCGTTACTTCTGGACCTGATGAGTGGTGTGTAAAGCTAGTTCGGCTCGGCCGGGTTACTTGCTGGATTTGTTTTTGGCTGATTTCGTATTCAGCGTGTCGAGCAATTGCTTGGCGCTTGGCGGCGCAGAAACCGCGCCGTTCAGCACGATGGCGTCGGCGCTGATGTCTTTTCCGTAGAGTGCCTTGTTGCCGTCGTTGTCCGGCCGGAGCGTGGAACCATCCAGCGAGATACCGGCAAAGGCACCCCGGGCGCGCGAGTACGTCAGAATTTCCGCGCGCAAGGTCGCATCCGTCGCGGCAGAAGCGTTGCGTCCCACCGGGCCCGCCGCCGCGGAAGCATCAGCACCCAGCTTAACTTTGCTGGTCAGCACGCCTTTGGCGCTGCGATCATTCATCAGCAACAACACGAAATCGGTCGCCTGGCCGCCGATCTGCAACCCGAAGCTGCCGCCCTCCAGCGCCATCATCGTTGGCGCGCCCCAGGGGCCATCGAACTTGGCGCCGCCGCGACAGGTCATCACGCCGCGGCCGTAGCTGGCGCCCACGATGAAAGCGGCCTTCAACACCGAAGGCAGCACGATCACGCAGTCAGCTTTGTCCAGCAAATCCTGCGGAATATCTTCCGGCAGGTTCAAAATTTCGCTAATGACTTTGCCGGCGTTTTCCACGCGGTCGGCTTCTTTTATTTGCTTATCTTCCGCGAATGCGGTGCTCCCCAGAAACGCGGCGGCGGCAAACAGCGTGGCTAGCTTTTTCATGGACTTGCTCCTCAGCAGATTTTCGGTAATAAAAACGACCGGAGAGTTGGTTCTTGACCCTTTTCGGCAGGCCGAATTATAGGCCCTCTTGGCAATGAATAACAGTGCATCCAGTCCAAGTATGGAGTGCCCAAGCCACCCTTCCGATTCACATTCTGCAAGCAGTCACCCAGCGCAACTAGCAACCTGGAACACTCGTCGCGATAAATTCGACTTTGGATGTGTGGTAGTGTCTGCAAGGAGCCACGCGCCATGCCCGTTCGCACGATTATTGAACCGTTTCGCATCAAGAGCGTCGAGCCTATTCGCGGCACTTCGCGAGAGGACCGGCAGAAGCGCATCGAAGCTGCCGGCTTCAACCTTTTTCTCGTGCCCTCCGAAGACATTCTCATCGACCTGCTCACCGATTCAGGAACCTCCGCGATGTCCACCGAACAATGGGCGGCAATGATGCGCGGCGACGAATCGTATGCCGGCTCGCCCAGTTTCACGCGCTTTCGCGATTCGGTGCAGGCTATTTTTGGTTTTCGCAACGTGATTCCCGCGCACCAGGGCCGCGCTGCCGAACGCATCCTTTTCAATGTGATGTGCAAAAAGGGCGACATCGTTCCGAACAACACGCACTTCGATACCACGCGCGCCAATTGCGAATTCGTCGGAGCTGTCGCGCTAGACCTACCCATTCCCGAGGCCAAGGAGCCCGCGCTGCTACACCCGTTCAAGGGCAATATGGACACCAGGCAACTGAGCGCGCTGATTGAGAAAGAAGGCGCAAAACGCATTCCGGTGGTGATGTTGACGGTCACCAATAATTCCGGCGGCGGGCAGCCAGTTTCCATGGCTAACATTCGCGAAGTAAAGCAGATCTGCCACAAGCACGGAATCCCACTGTACATCGACGCCTGCCGGTTTGCGGAAAACGCTTACTTCATCAAACTACGTGAAATGGGCTATGCGGAAAAAACGCCACGGGAGATTGCACGCGAGATGTTTTCGTATGCGGATGGCTGCACCATGTCCGCAAAGAAGGACGGCCTCGCAAATATTGGGGGCTTTCTGTGCACCAACAACGACATTCTCGCCCAACAAGAAAGAGATTTGCTGATTCTTACCGAAGGATTTCCGACTTATGGGGGGTTGGCTGGACGCGACCTGGAAGCCATTGCGGTGGGCTTGAATGAAGCGCTTGCCGAAGATTATTTGCACTATCGCATCGCATCTACCGCTTTCCTCGGCAATCGCATTGCGAAAGAGGGAGTACCGATCGTCCAGCCACCCGGTGGACACGCCATATATATTGATGCCCGCGCATTCTTGCCGCACGTTCCCGTTTCGCAATTTCCCGGTGTCGCGCTGGCGGTGGAACTTTATCTCGAAGGCGGAATTCGCTCTGTGGAGATCGGCTCGCTCATGTTCGGCAACAACGCCAGCATGGATCTGGTGCGCTTGGCCATCCCGCGCCGCGTTTATACCCAGAGCCACATTGAATATGTTGTGGAGATAATCCTGGATGTATGGCGCCGCCGCGAGAAAATTCCCGGCTACGAACTGGTTCACCAGGCGCCGTTTCTGCGGCACTTTACGGCACGCCTAAAGCCGCTGGGAACGTGAGGTCGAATGCGTATCTCGATTGATCCGGAACTGAAAGCCAAGTCGCCTCGCGTCGCGCTGGGTGTAGTCACCGCTACTGTTCACGTCGGGGATTCGCCCGCTGAATTGCTGGAAGCGATGACCGCCGCCGAAGCGAAGATCAACGAACTGCCCGAGCCGCGTGCCGTGCGCGAATCGCCTCCTATCCTCGCGACACGCGGAGGATATCGAGCACTCGGCAAGGATCCCGCGCGCTATCGAGGCTCCGCGGAAGCGCTGCTTCGCCGTGTGCTCAGCGGCAAGAATCTTCCGCATATCAATGTTGTGGTGGACATCATCAATCTTGTCTCCGTGCACAGTCGCCTGTCGGTCGGCCTCTACGACCTCGACAAGGTAGCAGGCGACATTGTCTTTCGCGCCGGCCGCGCCGGTGAATCCTACAAAGGCATCGGGAAATACGATCTGAACCTGGAAGACCTTCCACTTTTCAGCGACGCACTTGGCCCGCATGGCAGCCCGACCAGCGATTCCGAGCGCACCATGGTCACGTCAGAGACCACCCGCGTCGCAGCCATCCTGATTTCCTTTGGCGGCGCCGAAAATTTGGACCGCTGGGTCCAAATGTTGACAGACTTGTTTCAGAAATACGCGGTAGGGCGCGACCTTTCCACCGAAATCGTTACCTGAACTTGTTCTCCTACTTCCATCCGATGGTTCTCTCGCGCTGACGTTTCGGATAGGATGCATTCACACTGATGGCCAGCATCTACGACTTGAAGCCAAAATTTCAGGGCCTTTTGCGGCCGGCTGCCAACGCGTTGGCGCGCGCGGGCGTTACGGCAAACCAAGTCACCGTTTTCGCGATGCTGCTTTCCTTCGCTGCTGGAGCGGCGATTTACTCCTTCCGCTCGCTCCGCGTACTCTTGCTGCTTCCGATTGTGCTTTTTCTTCGCATGGCGCTGAACGCGATCGATGGGATGCTGGCGCGCGAACACCATCAGAAAACTCCGCTCGGCGCCATTCTAAACGAATTGGGCGATGTTTTTTCCGATGCCGCGCTCTATCTTCCCTTGGGCTTTATCACGCCGTTCGATCCGATGCTGCTGGTGCTCATCGTGATCTTCGCGGTGATCAGCGAAATGACCGGCGTACTTGGCTTTCCGATCGGCGCTTCACGCCGCTACGATGGGCCCATGGGCAAGAGCGACCGCGCATTCGTTTTCGGAGCGCTGGGACTGCTTCTCGGATTAAACCTGCCGATTTTACGGATCGTCCGTCCTATTCTCTGGATTGTGCTGCTGCTTGTTCTGTTCACCATTGTGAATCGAGCGCGCTGCGCTTTGCGCGAGATCGGCAGCCGTCCTACCAAATGAGCGAAGGAATCCATCCCATCGCAAGTCTTCTCGCTGCGGTCGCGCGCGGCATCACCGGCGTACAAGTACAGTGGGCTGGCTGCCAGCCGGACGTGAAGCAGCGCATTTATTTTGCAAATCACACCAGCCATCTCGATTTCGTGGTGCTGTGGTCCGCACTTCCCGCGGAGATTCGAGCGCTCACGCGGCCCGTCGCCGCAAAGGACTATTGGGAAGAGACGCCGCTCCGCCGATATCTCACCGAGAAAGTTTTCAAGGCAGTGCTGGTGGATCGCGGAGCGGCAGCTCGAGGGAAAAATCACGAGGAAACGCACTTTGTCGGCAGGCACTTGATGGATGACCTCGCCGACGCGCTGGGCAAGAAATATTCGCTCATCCTTTTTCCGGAAGGCACGCGGGGCGATGGCAAAGAACTCGGCCCATTTCGCGCCGGCATATATCACCTCGCAATGCGCAGGCCCGACGTCGAGCTCGTGCCCGCCTACCTGGAGAATCTCAATCGCATTCTCCCTAAGGGAGAGATTTTCATGGTGCCGATGCTGAGCCTGCTCACCTTCGGCAAGCCCATTCAGGTCGAGCCAGGCGAAGAAAAAGATGCCTTCCTGGAACGCGCGCGCGAAGCAGTCGGCAGCCTTCGCCGGATTGGACCCGCATGATGCTGCAAGCCTTCCACGACACCAAGCTGATATGGCTCTTTGGCGGCGTGCTATTTCTGCTGGTCGTATCCAGCACCGTCGGAAATATCCTGAAGAGCCGCCGCAAAAGCGACTCTAGCCGCGCCACCATCGACAACCTCAACGCCCGCATCCGCGCGTGGTGGAAGATGTGCCTGATCTTTGGCTTTTCGCTTCTGGTTGGGCGCACCGGTTCGCTACTTCTGTTTGGAGTCATTTCGTTTCTGGCCATGCGCGAATACATGACTCTGGTGCCCACGCGACGCGGCGATCACCGCACGTTGTTCTGGAGTTTTTTTGTGATCATGCCACTGCAGTACTACCTCATCGGTATTCAGTGGTATGGCCTTTTCGCCATCATGATTCCGGTGATGGCGTTTGTTTTCGTTCCCACCAGCATCGCGCTTTCTGGCGACACCGAACATTTCCTGGAGCGCGCCGCGAAAATCCAGTTTGGCATCATGATTTGCGCCTACTGCTTGAGCCACGCGCCAGCGTTATTGCTTCTGAAAATTCCGGGCTTCGAAGGTCACGATGCGCGGCTGCTGCTCTATCTGGTGATCGTCGATCAGATGAGCGACGTGCTGCAATATGTATGGGGAAAACTGATTGGCAGGCACAAAATTGCTTGGCGCGTCAGCCCCAATAAAACCTGGGAAGGATTCGTGGGTGGAGTACTCACCGCCACGGCGCTCGGCGCGGCGCTTTGGTGGGCCACGCCGTTCACGCCTCTTCAATCGGCGGGCCTATCGTTCACCATTTGTATTTTGGGTTTCTGCGGCGGCCTGGTCATGAGCGCCATCAAACGCGACATCGGCATCAAGGATTTCGGCGTGGTCATCGAGGGACACGGCGGTATCCTCGACCGCATCGACTCACTTTGTTTCGCCGCACCAATCTTCTTCCACCTGGTCCGCTACTTCTTCGTGCCGTAACTCCATTTAGTGGCGGACTCGGCGTTTCCTATCCTGTCATTCCGACCGCAGAACCGGCGCGGCGGATCGTGGCTGGATCTCAACCACTCTTACACTGGTCGCGGCTGGGAGCACAAACCGCTGCTCTGCGTGAGCCCCTAGCGCGAAACTGGTTGCACGCTCTCGTCATTAATCATCATGCGCGACTTGAAAAATCCCCGCGCCGCAAGTAATTCCGCGTTCAGCAATGCTGCCCCCGCCGCACCACGTACGAGGTTGTGTGAAAGAAGTGTCAGCTTCACATCGAACAACGAACATTCCCGCACGCGGCCAACAACCGCAGCCATGCCGTGTCCCGTATTCACGTCCTTGCGCGGCTGCGGGCGATCTTCCTCGTCCAGCACCACAACGGGCTTTTGAACCGCAGTAGGAAGTGAGGCAAGCTCCGGCGACACTTGGAAATCCCGCAACGCCTGTCGCACTTCGTGCAACGTAGCCGTTTTCTTCAGCCGTAGAGAAACACACTCGAGATGTCCGTCCACCACCGGCACACGATTGCAGTGCGCGCTGATCCCCAGTCCAGCTTCTATAAAACGCGTGCCATCCCACTTGCCCAGCAGTTTCTGCGGTTCCGCTTCCATTTTTTCTTCTTCGCCGCTGATGAACGGCACCACATTGCCGAGAATATCGAGCGATGCGACACCCGGATAGCCCGCACCAGACGTAGCCTGCAGCGTGGTTACGAAGATTTTCTCCAGCCCAAACGCATCCGCCAGCGGCTTGAGCACCAGCACCAACCCAGCGCTTGAGCAATTCGGGTTGGTCACCATGAATCCCGTGCCATAGGCGCGCTTTTTCTGCTGCAAGGGAATCGCGTCCACATGCGTGGCGTTTACTTCGGGAATCAGCAGCGGCACGTCCGCATCCATGCGGTGATTCTTCGAATTGCTGACCACCGGGTACCCGGCCTTGGCAAATTCTTCCTCTGCCCCGCCGGCCACCGAAGAATCCAACGCCGAAAAAACAAAGTCGCATTCCAGGTTTGGCGTCAAATCCCTGACCACCAGCCCCTTGGCGGCTTCAGGAATCGGCCCTTCCAAATGCCAGCGCGCCGCTTCGGCATATTTCTTACCGAACGAGCGCTCCGACGCGGCCACTTCCGTCAGCGTAAACCACGGGTGATCCGCCAACAATCTCACCAGGCGCTGGCCGACCATTCCCGTCGCGCCCAGCACTCCCGCTCTCCACTTCCGTCCGTTGGGTGGCAGGCTCATCGCACACCTCGCCCGCCAAGCTGGTTCGATGCGTCAGCGTCTTTTCTCTCGCTTGATTGCGCGTTCATCGCCACTGCTCCTTTTTAAGTTCCGCGAAAAGCGCCTCTGGGTGGCCCTAAATGAAAAAACCCACCACCAGGTTCGCTTCTGGCGGTGGGTTGGAAACTTTTGCTTGCCTGCTAGCCGTTTCTCCCGTCGCCCGAAGCGCTGGTAGTGAGCGTAGTGGTTACAGTAGTCGTCACTACAATCGTCGCGGCCGGCTTAGTCGCCACGCAGAGGGAGCGCTTGATGGAGTTCGCTAGCACATAAAAAAGATACCATAGCGCAGCCAAATTCCAATGTGAATTTCGCACCAAGAGCAGCGGGATGTATACCAGCTACTCATGCGTCGAACAGGAGGCTAGAGCAGGTCAGGCCCGACTCCGCTTTTTGTAGCTCCGAGATGTCCATCGATTCCACACGAAATCCCGCGGCAACAATTTTCTCGCAGGTCTTCGGGAAAGAGGCGGGAAACACTACCGTCTCGCCGATCGCCAGGGCGTTTCCGGCGTGAGGCTCGCTGGGATGCACATCGACCCAGTCGAATCCTTCCAGCCGCTTCCAGTCCAACCATTGCCGATTAGCCAGCAGCGTATTGCCTCCCAGCAACGTGACCGCGGATTTCAGGTGCAGGCAACCGCTCACCGGAACCGCGGTGAGGTCGTATCCATGCATCGCGAGAATCACCGCCAGTTGGCGAATGCCTTCGGCATTGGAGCGCTGCGTCAAACCCACAAAAATCTTCTTGCCGACACGCAACACGTCGCCGCCTTCCAGCGTGCCGGGCAGCTTGATGTGTTTCAACATCCGGAACTTTTCGACAGCGGCGGCCAGCGAAGCGGCTTCCTTGCGGCGGGTTTCCGTGCCCAGCGTGCAAATCACCGCGAGTTCGTCCAGCACCATGGCCGGGTCTTCCACGAATATTGAGTCTGGAAGCTCCGGTTCCTCCGGCAGCGAAATTACGCGCGCTCCCAGCTTCTTCAGCGTTTCTTCGTATTTGTGATGCTGCTCCCGAGCCTTCTCCAGGTTAATCGGCTGGCGATCAATGAAACTCAATTCGCAATTGACCATCGCGGAACTCACCGCACGTGTGATGGCAGTCAGCATGCTGTGAATTTACCAGAGATTCGTTCGCGCAGGCAGTTGTTCCCGTGCCGCTTTCCGTTGTGAGGGCGCACGATTCTAAGTAAACTCTAGCGTTCGTCCGAGGAGCCTCATGCGCACAGCCAGGCGGGCTTATCCCGTTGCTTTGTGTTCTCTCGCGTTTTTGTATTCGGTCTTCCTTCTCACTCTTTCGCTAGTACTTTCTTATCCGGTCCGTTGTGACGACAAATCTGACGCGGCGGTGGATGGAGTGTTCGCCGACTTCGCGAAACCTGGTTCGCCGGGTTGCTCGGTCGCAGTAGCGCGTGATGGCAAGCTGCTCTACGCCAAGGGCTACGGCATGGCCAACCTGGAGTTGGATGTTCCGCTCAGCCCATCTTCGGTGTTCGACATTGGCTCCACGTCCAAGCAATTCACCGCGGCCAGCATCTTGCTGCTCGAAAAACAGGGAAAGCTTTCCATCGACGACGACGTTCATAAATTCCTTCCCGAATTACCAGTCTACGGCAAGAAAATCACCATCCTGAATATGCTGAACCACACCAGCGGTCTCCGCGACTATTTGGTGCTTTTCGAACTCTCCGGCGAGAACACCGACAGCGTCAGCACCGATGAAGAAGCGGTGGCCCTGATCGCTCGCCAGAAAGCGCTCAATTTCGATCCCGGTTCGGAGTACCTGTACAGCAATACCGGCTATTTCCTGCTTTCCGTGATTGTGAAACGCGTCAGCGGCAAATCCCTGCGCGATTTCGCGGCGGAAAACATCTTTCAGCCATTGGACATGACGCACACGCAATATCGCGACAGTCATACCTCGCTGATCGCCAATCGTGTGCTCGCTTACGAGGCACTTGAAAAAGGTACGCGCTACACTCTGAACGTTTCGTATTTCGAACAAACCGGTGACGGCGCCGTGCACACCACGGTCGCCGATCTGCTGAAATGGGATGAGAACTTCTATTCCGCGAAAGTGGGCGGTAGAGAATTGCTGGCGGAAATGCAGCAAACCGCCACGCTGACTTCCGGGAAGCATCTCAGCTACGCGAAAGGCTTGTCGGTAGGCAGCTATCGAGGACTGCACACCGTGCGACACGGCGGCTCCTGGGGCGGCTATCGCGCGGAGCTACTTCGATTTCCCGACCAACATTTCTCTGTGGTGTGCCTGTGCAATCGCTCCGATGGCAATCCGTCTCGCCACGCCAATCAGGTCTCGGAAATCTATCTCGGCAACTTGATGAAAGAAAAACCGCCAACGAAAGACGACGATGACGAAGAAGATAGCAAGCCTCGCCCGAAGATTTCCGTTCCCGACGCGGAACTTGCCGCGCTCGCGGGTGATTATTCCAGCGACGAGCTCGGCGTTACTTACCGGTTTTCCATCGCAAATGGAAAACTAACCCTCGCCGGTATTCTCGACGTGGGAATTCCTCGCTCCAATGAGCTTACGGGCAAACAAATCGTTCCCGTGGCCAAGGATGAGTTCGAGCTCGTCGGTGACCAGCCCATCAACTTGAAATTTACGCGCGATTCGGCAGGTCGTCCCGCTAGCTTCGCGCTCGACGCAGGCCGCACAACCGGTATTATCTTTGTACGACAGGCTCGCTAAAGGAGATTCACGAAATGTCAGATGCAATGCGCAGGGGCCTCGCCGTCGTAATCGTGCTCGCGGGCGCTGTGCTTCTTTGGTTCACCGGTCGCGCCGACCGGGAGGCACAAGCCGCGAAAAACGAAGTGGACGCCGCCATCGCCTCCGCACGCGAACACGCCGTGGAACAGGATCCGCGGCTGCACGGAACTTATCGTTTCGAACGCGGCGGCTGGATTTTCGTTCACCTCGAAGGCGATCCAACGTCCATCGGTTTTCAACATGGCTACATCCTCGCGCCGGAAATCGAAGATGCCTTTCCCGCCGTCAGCGCGATGATGACCCACGAAGCCAATCGCGACTGGGCATTCTTCCGTGAGACCGCGCGTGAAATGCTATGGCCCAAGATCGATCCCGAATATCAGCAGGAACTGCAAGGGATTGTCGAAGGTCTTCACGCCCGCACCGGCTCGGACCTTGATGTCTACGATATGGTAGCGATGAATTCGTTTGAAGAGCTTCCCGACTACTACGTGGCCTGGCTGAATAAACAGAAGAAAACTCCCAATGCGCCGAATCTGAAAAGTCCCGGCAATTGCAGCGCATTCGTTGCAACCGGGAGCTGGACCAAAGACGGCAAGATCGTCATCGCCCACAACAACTGGACGAACTACGTAAATGGCGAACGCTGGCGCATCATTTTCGACATTCAGCCAACGCATGGCTACCGCATGTTGATGGACGGTTTCCCTGGCCTGATTGTCAGCGACGATGACTTCGGCTTCAACGGCGACGGCCTGATGGTGACGGAAACCACCATTACGCAATTCGAAGGCTGGAACCCCAACGGCAAGGCCGAATTCGCACGCGCACGCAAAGCGTTGCAATACGCCGGCTCCATCGATGAATACACAAAAATCATGCTGGACGGAAACAACGGGGGCTATGCCAATGATTGGCTGCTCGGGGATCGCAAAACCGGGGAGATCGCGCAACTCGAATTGGGATTGAAAACCTACAAACTCTGGCGCACAAAAGACGGCGTTCTCGCTGGCTCAAACTGGGCGCGCGATCCCAAAGTCATCAAGCAGGATGCGCCCAGCTTCGATCCGAACAATCGCGAGACCTCTCCGAACGCCCGCCGCGTTCGCTGGGATGAACTTCTCAACCAAAATAAGGGCAAGATCGATGTGGCCCTTGCGCAGCAAATGCTCGGCGATCACGTGGATAGCTTCCAGAAAAAAGATGAAGCCAACGAACGCGTTCTCTGCGGTCACGTCGATGCTTCTTCGCGCGGCGTTGCGGTATGGGCCTGGGCTCCCTTTTTTCCCGGTGGCGCGGTACAGGCGAAAGCCGCCGACGCAACCATGGCCAAAGAAATGCGCCTGGTGGCGCGAATGGGCCACCCCTGCGGCTCGGACTTTGCGGCCAAGCCTTTTCTCGCCGCGCATCCCGAATACAATTGGCAAGCGCCGTATCTGCGCGACATGAAAGCCGGCCCCTGGACCGAATTCCGCGCCGGCGATCAACAAGACCACGCCAGGTAAGGGTTTCCTAGGCGCATGGCTTTGCCATGCCAGCACTCTTGCGTCTGATTAAACCGACACCTTGCGCAGTCCCACTTTCTTCTGGTCGACCTGCTCGTTGGCTCCCTCCGGCAAACAGTGACGATACGCGGCATACGTCATATCAAAGGCGTTATCCCAGGAAACACCGGATACTTTTTCGCGCGCGGCGTCACCCATCTTTTTCAATAGCCCACGGTCCTCAATCAGTGCAACCGTCTTTCGCACAAATTCTTCGTCGCTCGAAGTGACATAACCTGTCACGCCGGGAATCACCAGGTGCTGCGGCCCACCTTCGTTAGTCACTACCGACGGCACACCCGACGCAGCCGCTTCCTGAATCACATTCCCAAAGGTATCCGTGCGCGAGGGAAACACGAACAAATCCATGTTCGCGTACGCCCGCGCGAGGTCTTCGCCGCGTAAAACACCAGGAAATTCCGCGCGCGTCATGTTCTCGCGCAGCCACTGCACTTCGCTTCCGTCACCCACGATGATGATTCGAAACTCTCCAACCCCTTGTCGCAATAATTCCCGCTCAATCTCCGCCAACAAGCGCACGCCTTTTTCCGGAGTGATGCGCCCCACAAATCCCAGCCGCAGCACGGCATCGTTCACCTTGCGGCGAGCAGGGTTGAACATCTCCGCATCGACACCCCGCGGCATCAGAAACGACGGCGTCTTCAACTCCTTTTCCAGCCAGTGTACCTGTGACGCCGTCGGCGCCAGGGTAACTTTTGCCATTCCGTAAAACCACAACAGCAGATCCAGACCGCGATCCTGAGACCACGCCACCGTCGGATGCACAATCCCATCCGGCAAGAAGCCAATCATCTTGTGCATCCGGCGCGCCGCGAATTGATGAAAGTTCGTGTGCCAGGAAGCCACCAGAGGAATTTTCAGCGAATTGCACAAGTGCGCGCCAAGCTGCCCCAATTCACCGGGGCTGGTGATGTGAACTACGTCCGGCTTGAATCGCAACACTTCCTTGCGAATGCGGGACAGGTGCCGCCAGAAAAACAGGTCGTACTTGAGATCTTTCTCGATGGGAAAACTCAGCAGGCTTCGCTTTACCTCCACGCGGCGCACCGTGCCGTCTTCCTGTTCGCCGGGCTGCGCTCCTCCGTGGATCGCCAGCATCGGGAAGTTGTGTCGCGTTGCGTAGGCCACCAACTGCCGCGCCGTCAGGGCCACCCCGTTGATTTCGTGAAACGTCTCACAAAACAGGGCCACCCGCGGGATTGCCGTCATAGCCCTCCTTCTTCGTTCCCCAAAAACGGCAGCCGCAGTGCCGGACGCAGCGCGGGGGTGACCGCCAGCGCCATCACCCACCGAAATTTATCGATCACACGATGAAAACGCGTGCCGGTAAATTGCGAAAGCGGTGTCGCACTGGCATTTTCTTCGATAAACACGCGGCTCATCCAGTGGCGGCGTCCGAATTCCCCCGGAGCGTCCGCTAGAGCATGCCACGCATTCTCAAATAGCCGCAACTGCAACGGTTCGAAGAACTGTGGCATGAGCAAAATTTCGCTGCGCCGCTCTTCGCGCAATTCCGCGGCGAATTCGTCAAACGTCAGCGCACTGGTCACATTTAACACGGCGTTCGGTTCGCAGCCGTGCCGATCTCCGCCGGAGACCACCGGCAGTCCAACGTCTTCACCGAGGCTGAGCACCTCTCGATTTTCATGTCGTGAACGCATGCCGTTCAGTTCCACGGCGTGCAACACACGGTGATACTTCTCGACGAACAGGCGCAACACTTGCCTGTAGCGCTCCGCTCCCACCGCCTCGGCGTCCCAGAAAGGATGATTCAAGATGACCAGCGTGTTGGGCTCGTAAACCAGACCGTGAAATAGTTCGCCGAGCTTGCCTCCGGCCGGAGCCGCCGTGAACTTCTCAAATTCCTTCATCCATTCCGTCGCTCGAGCGGGCGCCAGATTGTGCACGCCGATGTGAAACTCCGTCTCTTCGAATGGCACTGTCCACTCGACGGAGATCGGCGTTTGCTGCATGCCATCCAGCAATTTCAGGTGCAGCCCCGCCTCGATGTTGTCGTGGTCCGACAGCGAAACCAACGCGGAAAGTTTTAGGCGCTCCTGAACCTGTCGGCGTTCCAGTTCGTATGCTTCTCGAGGAGAAAGCGGCGGCGTCCAGTAGAAAGTATCGAAATCGAAGATGCGCTTTTCGTACAAATGCAGCCGGCCGATCTCTCTTTCCAGAATAAAGCGCCCAAGCGGCACTTTGGCGATGTACGTGGGCAGGCGGCCTAGGTATTCCTTGGAGTGCATGGTGTGGCTGTGCAGGGAAACACCGGATCGATAGCACCGTGTGAAGTCGGTCCGCGCATCGAACCGGTGAAGACGAGTAAGGCCGCTTTCCATGGCACTCTCCGTGCGGAAACGGTCGTTTGTCCCGGTGGCTTTCTGACTTGAGCGTAGAAAAACTCTGTTACCGCGCGGTGACATGCCGGTCAAGATTCGTCGCTTCATTTACTGATTGGGCGTATGCGCTGTACAGCGCATTTCGCCTTTGTTTTATTGGCGAAAACCGTGTGTGTTCAAGATGAAACAGCGACCCGAGGTCAATTACGCTAGTATTTTTGCAATTTCAACTTCGTGTCAAACCTGCGTAACAACTTGCTGTTACCGTCTCAGTATGTTTTGCCCTGCCGTTGGGTGCGCTGCGCCCTGAGGTGACAAAAGCATGAGAAACATCATTCTGCTTCGTAGCGGCTTGCTCGTGATCCTCGGTTTGCTCGCCTTCGACGCCCCTTCTGCCACTGCCGACCGCCAGCCCATCGCTGAAGCACTCCGCTGGGTTCGCTCTTCTCCGCGCCAAGCCGCGCAGTTCGACTACATCATGACCGCGCGCGTGCGCCTGCTTTTTTTCTGGGTTGGCAAAGACGATGTCGGCGGCGGCTACATTCGCCGCGGAATTTCCGAAAACGATCCGCACGAGGAATTCTTTCAGGTTCTGTTTGGCAGCGACCCGGATAAAGCTCCGCGTGCCATCAATCGCTGGGGCGCCGGCACGGAAGTTGCCTGGCACAGAAGCCCCGTGTCGGCTTCCGCGCCACAGGAAGATGTGCTCGTCAGCGTCTTTTTCGGTTTCATGAAAGCAGCCAAGGGAAAATCCGCATCCGAGATGCAGGAAGAACTAAAGAAGGAAAAGGAGCAGGGGCTGCACTCCTTCACGGGAATTTTGAGCCGCGTCGATCAGGCCAACGCCATTTCGCTGGTGGTGCCGCTGCAGTCCGGCACCGATTTTAACTTGCGCCAGTACGCCGCGGCCGAACCGCTCATGTTCGAAAACCTCGGCAGCTCCAATCAGCCGCTGCGAACCCTGCAGAACTCTTCGCGCTGTCCGCGTTCCGAAGCTTTCATCGCCACCATCGCCGAAATGGTGGAAGCGGCGCTCAACGGCCAGTCGGCGCCGCTCTCCCGTTGTTACGTCTACGATGCTCAGGAAAACACGCTGACCGCCGAAAGCATCACGCCGGTAGCGAAACTCCAGGTTCAGTTGCATGGCCCAAATAACACCAGCCTACTGGACACCGTGCAGGAGCATCTCCTGCAGCTCGATTTCGTGTCCACCAGCAAACTCACTGGAAAGAAATCCTACTTTTCGATTTTGACCGGGACGCAAGGAAATCTGCGCGCCGTTCCCGTGCAGATCCGCTATCAGCCGAACTGGTGGTTCCAGGTGGTTCTGAACTTGCAGCCGCCAAAGACTCCCGCAGCGACAAGCACACTCGCCTTGCGCTGATTGCCAGTCGCGGAAATTACCGCCCAGCGCTTTCCGGAACCACCTCTACTTCCACGCTGGATGGATACTTCACCGAACGATATATCTTCTGCGTGGCCTTCTGATAGTCCGATTCCTTGGCTTCAAAAATGTTGGGCACGAATTTCTGTGGATTGCGGTCGTACAGCGGGAACCAGGTGCTCTGCACCTGCACCATGATGCGGTGGCCCTTCTTGAAAACGTGATCCGCGCTGTGCAAATCGATAGTGTACGGGGTCACTTCTCCCGCCACAATCGGTTCCGGCTTTTCGTACGAGTTGCGATACCTACCGCGGAAAATCTCGTCCGCGATCATCAACTGATAGCCGGACAATTTCCAGTCCTCGTCTACTTTCTGTGGATACACATCGATTAGTTTCACCACCCAGTCGCTATCCGTGCCGGTAGTCGACGCGAAAATTTTCGCGGTTACCTGACCAGCAATGGTCACATCATCGTTTAGCTCATCGGTCTGCCAGGTCAGTACGTCGGGCCGGTCGTTCACAAAGCGCTGGTCCTGCACCAACCAGGTGTACCAGCTTCCCGGATGATCCTCAGGATAGGTCATGTCTACTGGGCGATGACGATACGGAACCGGGTGCGCAGGATCGCTGACATACGAATCAAATTCCTCGTTGCCGTCTTTTTTTGGTGCGTCCATGGAAAGTTTGCCGTCCGCTCGTAGATAAAGCTTCTTGTTCATCGCGTCTCGTGGCGGCCAAGAATCGAAATTGGTCCACACATCGCTCCCGGTCTGGAACAGCAGTGCCTCTTTCACCGGTTGCGAGCCTTTGTCATGCAGCCAATACGCAAACCACGGCGCTTGTACTTTCTGACGGAAGTACAGCGAAGTATCCGAATGAAATGGAATTCCGCCCAGAGAATTTCCCTTGCCGCGCGCCCAGCCGCCATGATTCCACGGACCCACGACCAGATAATTCATGTGCGCCGTATCCAATTTCTCCAGATTGGCGTAGGTGCGCATCGGACCGTAAAAATCTTCCTGATCCCACCAGCCCGCCACGTTCAAGTTGGGCACCGTTGCCTGTCTCAGCGCGTGCTCGATCGCGCGTCGTTTCCAGAAGTCGTCGTAAGCCGGGTGCTTGATGAAATTCGTCCATGTGGGAATTTTGCCGTGGAAGTACCGCTCATTTGCGTTCGAAAGCGTGCCCAAGTGCAGGTACCAGTCGAACAGGTCGAAACTGTCGAACGCAAAACTGAAATTCTCCTTGGAGGTTTCCATCAGCGCGGAATATTCAAATCCGTAGCTCAAGCGAAACGCGCCGTTGTGAAAGAAGTCGTCGCCCATCCAGGTGTCGCCCATGCAGGCCTGCTCGGAAACAGCCTTTAACGCTGGATGGGGGTTCACCAGCGCCATGGCCGCCAGAAAACCGCCGTAAGAAATCCCCGCAATGCCCACGCGTCCATTGTTGTTTGGCACATTCTTGATCAGCCAATCGATGCTGTCGTAGGTGTCCGTGCTTTCATCGATGCCCTTCGGGTCGCTGGCATCGTGCACCGCGCGGTTCATCTCAAATTCGCCTTCGGAACCGTAGCGTCCGCGAATATCCTGCAGAACAAAAACGTAACCGTCCGGCCACATCTCCGAATACCCGTACAGCGATGGGCTATAACCCTTGTCCGCAGCAGAAATCCCGTACGGCGAACGCTCCATGAACAGTGGCAACGGTCCAGCGGCTTCCTTCGGAGTATAAATTTCCGTGTGCAGCTTCACACCGTCCCGCATCGGGATCATCACTTCGCGCTTTTCGAAAAGCTGTATTAGGTCGGGCCGCGCAGCCTTCTGCTCCTGCGCCAACGCGGGTCCCGCCACAAACAATCCCGCCACAACCAGAAAAGTTCGCAAAATCCGCATTCATCCCTCACTCTCAATAGGTCGCGCCACGGCGAAAAAACGCCGCGAGCATATCACATCCATTCTTAGACGCTGCGCAGGCAAGAACCGCTGTTCCGGCCAACCGACAATTGCAGAGTAGGGAAACGCTGCTAACGCGGGTGAATTTAAACCTTCGGCGGCGCAGGTGGGGCCGTTTTTCGCTGCAATCTCTTCTGTGCCGCAAAGTAGCACAACGTAATAAACACCAGCCAAGGCGGCCCGGCCAGCAGGGTCACATGGAAACTAGGCACCCACCAGGTGGAAATCAACACTCCCAGCAGCGCAAGTATCCCGAAAAGCGAGCTCCAAGGTCCTGCCGGCGCGAAACGCAAAATATTCTTCTTGCTCCGGGAAGCCGATCGGCGAAACGCAAGATGCGTCAGCAAAATGGTGATCCACGCGGCCGGGCCACCAAAAAACGCCACCCCAATCAAGAATACGAACGCCGTATTCGCGAAAAAATGCGCCATCACGAGTGCCGCGAACATGCCGACGCTCGAAGCCAGCACCGCGGCCACCGGCATTCCGCGCTTATTCAAAGTGCCGAGGACTGGGGCAGCGTAGCCGCCACGCGAAAGCGAGAACAACATTCGCGAGGCGAGATATACGTTGCTGGTCGCCGCCGACAATGCCGCGGTCAACACCACCAGATTCATTACGTGCGCGGCGAACGGAATCCCCACAATTCCGAACACCTTCACGAATGGGCTTTCGCCCAATCCAATCTGATTCCACGGCACGATGGCCACTACAATTCCCAAACCCACCGTATAGAAAAGGATCAGCGTGAATAACGTACGCCGAAGCGCTCGAGGCACCGCTGTTTTTGGATCGGCAGCTTCGCCCGCGGTGGCTCCCACAATCTCCAGCCCCATGTAACTGAATACCGCCATGGTCACGCCCAGCCCCACTCCGGTCCAGCCATTCGGGAAAAACCCACCATGCGCTGTGTAGTTCGCCGTTCCCATGCGCGGAAATCCCAGCCCGAAAATTACTGCGACTCCAAGCACCATGAACACCACCACGGTGATCACCTTGAGCATCGCCAGCCAATATTCCACGCTGCCGAAACTTTCCACACTGCGTGTATTCACATAAATCATCGCCGCGGAAAATCCTGTGATCCACAGCCAGAAGGGAACCGTGGGAAACCAGAATTGGCAGTAGATCGCTGCCGCCACCACTTCGCTGCCTATAATCATGACCACGCAGATCCAATAGGTGTAGCGAAGCGCGAACCCGGCCCACGGATGCAAGTAAATTTCCGCGAACAAGCCAAACGATCCCGCAGTGGGATGCGCGACAGACATTTCCGCCAGTGCCCACATCACCGTAAGCGCGATGAGTGCCCCGCCCAGAAAGCTCAAAATCACCGCGGGACCCGCCAGCTTCACGGCAATGGCGCTGCCAAGGAAAAGTCCCGTACCCAGCGTGCAGCCCAGGCCGATCATGGCTACCTGATATGGAGAAAGTTTGCGGCGCAGCCCTTCTTCCCGTTGAACAATTGCAGTGGAGTCGCGACTGGACGCGACAGGGTCTTCTGGTTGGAGATCAGTCATAGCGCTGGCGGAAGTACATGTGTAGCTGCTTGGTTCGCTAGCCTGGTGTTCAAGCGCGCGGTCCGCGCAACCCCTCGATCAAAAAATCGCGTGATTATCGTGGCCCCCGCCAGTCACGCGCAATACTCCAAAAGGACTAGGCAAAGAGTATGTATCTAACGGCGTGGCCGGCGCTAAAAAGCGAAATCTGGTCGTGCTACTATTCGAGGCCGAAGAATAACTGCCACCGCGGATCCTGCGCTCAACCCGCGTGAGCGGAAATTTCTCAGCGTGCGGGGAAAAGCTTCGAAAACAACATGCAAATCTGTGTCTTCTGTGGCTCCAACTGCGGAAATAACCAAGCCTATGCGAACGCGGCGCGGGAGATGGGCACGACTCTGGCCCAAAACGGAATCAATCTGGTTTACGGCGGTGGCCGGGTTGGCCTGATGGGGGTACTCGCGGATTCGGCTTTGGCCGCAGGCGCGGTAGTGACCGGCGTCATGCCGCAATCTCTAGTGCAGCGCGAAATCCAACACACCGGCCTCACGGAACTCCATGTCGTCGCCACCATGCATGAACGCAAAACGAAAATGGCCGATTTGGCGGATGGATTCATTGCACTGCCCGGCGGCGCGGGTACGCTGGAAGAACTTTTTGAGCAATGGACATGGGCGCAGCTCGGCATCCATCAAAAACCCTGCGCGTTCCTGAATACCAACGGATACTTCGATCCGCTACGAAAAATGATCGAATGCATGTCCCGCGAAGGCTTCCTCCGGCCGGAGCACGCATCGATGCTGGTGTTTGCTACCCAACCCGCTTCCATCGTGCAAGCCTTTCGCAGCTACTCACCTCCAGCGGCGAAATGGTCGATAACATCAAACGGCGGCCGACCATGAAAAGTGTGATTCGCATCGTCGCGGCGCTGATCCAGGATGAAGCGCGCCGTGTACTGCTGGTTCGCAAAAAAAACACGCGTGCATTCATGCAGCCTGGCGGAAAGCTGCGTGATTCGGAACCTCCACTCGCCGCACTTGAACGTGAGCTAGCCGAGGAGTTGAACTGCACCGTACGGCCCGGAAGCCAGGCATTTCTGGGCACCTTCACGGCGCCGGCAGCGAATGAAACTGGTTGCCAAGTAGAGGCAGCGTTGTATCGGGTAGAACTCGAAGGCACGGTGAGTGCCGCCTCCGAAATCGAAGAAATCGTGTGGGTTGATCCCCATCCGCCCCACCACATGGAACTGGCACCGCTGACTCGCGATGCTGTTTTGCCTCTCGCAACACGGGCAGTGCACCGCACCACAGGAGCTTGAACTTCCCGCAAGCGTTCCTTGGCCGTGCCTCACTCCTCTGGTAAACTATACCTTCGGAACCGCACCTGTATTGATGAACAGAGGATTCGTCAAGGCTGCTGGTTGTCTCAGCAGCTATTTTTGTCTAAACACGATTTTACGCACATGAACAACAAAAACATCCGCAACATCGCCATCATCGCCCACGTCGATCACGGCAAAACCACTCTGGTGGACGCCATGCTCCGGCAGTCCGGCATCTTTCGCGCCAATCAGGAAGTCGTCGAACGCGTTATGGATTCCAACGACCTGGAACGCGAGCGCGGTATCACCATTCTGGCCAAAAACCTGGCTATCTTTTTCCACCAGACCAAGATCAACATCGTGGACACCCCCGGCCACAGCGATTTCGGCGGCGAAGTCGAACGCGCCCTGCGCATGGTTGACGGCGTGGTCATGCTCGTGGACGCCAGCGAGGGCCCGCTTCCCCAGACTCGTTACGTTTTGCAGAAAGCCCTCGCCGCCAAGCTTCCTCCGGTCGTCGTTCTCAACAAGATCGATCGTACCGACGCGCGCGCCGAAGAAGTGCTGAACGAAATCTACGACCTGTTTATTGATCTCGACGCCACCGAAGACCAGCTCGACTTCCCAGTGATTTACACCAACGCCCGCGAAGGTGTCGCGCATCGCAAAATCGGCGATGGCTCCAAGGATCTTCTGCCGCTGTTCGAGGCTATCGTCAACAAAATTCCGCCGCCAACCGGCGATCCGGCCGCTACGCTGCAGATTCAGGTCACCAACCTCGATTACAGCGAATTTCTGGGGCGCATTGCTATCGCTCGCGTGTTCAACGGCACGCTGAATCGCGGCGACGAGGTCGGCGTCAGCAAGCTCGACGGAAAATTACAAACCACAAAAATCACCAAGCTGTTCACCTTTCGCGGCCTGGACCGCGACGAAGCAGAATCCGTCTCCGCCGGCGACATCATCGCAATGGCCGGTGTCGAGGGCATCCAGATCGGCGAAAGTGTCACCAACAAGGAAAACCCTTCGCCGCTCGAGCCGCTCACCATCGACGAACCGACCATCGCCATGATTTTCAGCGTCAATTCCAGTCCGCTTTGTGGACGCGAAGGCACATTCCTGACTTCGCGCGATCTTCGCGATCGTCTCGCGCGTGAACTGCTCACCAACGTGTCCATTCGCGTCGAAGATACCGACTCGCCCGAATCCTTCCGCGTTCTCGGCCGCGGCGAACTCCAACTCGCCATCCTGATCGAAACCATGCGTCGCGAAGGTTTCGAGATCATGGTTGGCAAACCCGAAATCGTGGTGCGCACCGAAAATGGCAAGAAACTTGAGCCTGTCGAGCGCCTGGTTATCGATATTCCCGAAAATTTTATCGGTATCATCATGGAGACCCTCGGCAGCCGCCGCGGCGAAATGATCAAAATGAGCAATCACGGATCCGGCCGCGTCCGCCTCGATTTCAAGATTCCTTCGCGTGGCCTGATCGGCTTGCGCAGCCAGCTTTTGACCGACACGCGCGGCACCGCGTTGATCCATTCCATCTTCGAAGGCTGGATGGATTACGGCGGAGATATGGCGCTGCGTCCGACCGGTGCCCTGGTGGCCGATCGCCCGGGTCCTTCCACAGCGTATGCGCTTTGGGGACTTCAGGAGCGCGGCGAACTTTTCATTGGCCCTACCGTGGAAGTGTACGAAGGCATGGTGGTTGGCGAAAATTCGCGCGAGCAGGATATGGAAGTCAACGTCACCAAGGAAAAGAAGCTCACCAACATGCGCTCTTCCAGCGCCGACGAGGCCATCCGCCTTATTCCGCATCGCCAGCTGAGCCTCGAACAAGCCATCGAATTTATCGCCGACGATGAAGCCGTCGAGATCACGCCGAAATCGATCCGCCTCCGCAAAAAAGTCCTGCAAGCCAACAAGCGTCCGCGCCGCTGGCAGGAAATCCGCGCCTCCCAGGAAGCCGCCAACTAAGGCATCTCATCCGCCAAAAGGATGACCCACAATGAGGTAGGAACTGGCCTGCGCATGTTTTGCCAGCTCTAAATCCAACAGAATGCGCTTACAAAAAAACGTGGGAGGGGGAGTCAGCCCGATGTGACCTTGGTCGCTTTGCTGGGATTGCCATGTGCCCCACTCGCCGCTGTTGCGCGTGGGTCTTGGGTTTGTTTTCGCCTCTCTCGCAGCGAATGGTCAGCCAGTTTTCTCTGCATAGCGCCGTAACAGAAATTTCCGCTCGATATCGTTGGTGACCAATTGCAGCGCCCGTCGATACAGCACCGCCGCTTCCTCTTTCCGTCCCAGCCGGCGCAACAAATCCGCCCGCGCCGCCGGCAACAGGTAAAACTCCGCCAGCTCCTGCTGTTCTTGCAACGCATCCAGCAGCGCCAAGCCTTCCGTCAATGACGTCGCCATAGCAACCGCGACGGCCCGGTTCACTTCCAGCACCGGCGACGGATGACTGCTCACCAGCAAATCATACAACCCTGTGATTTGCGCCCAATCCGTTTCGCTGGCGCTCCGTGTATTCGCATGCAACGCCGCGATCGATGCCTGCAAGGTATAGAATCCGTTGGCTCCCCGGTGTAACGCAGATTCCAGCAGTGCCGAGCCTTCACGAATCTGCGCTTGATCCCACAAGCTGCGATCCTGTTCCTCCAGCAAGATCAATTCGCCATCTCCGCTCACCCGAGCATCGCGCCGCGAATCCTGCAGCAGTATCAGCGCCAGCAACGACTGCGCTTCGCGCTCCCTAGGCAGGAGCTCGCAAAGAACCCGCGCAAGTCGAATCGCTTCCGAACAAAGCTCTCGCCGCACCAACGCATCGCCGCTGCTGGCCAGATAGCCTTCGTTGAAGATCAAATAAATTGCCAGCAGGACAGAATCAACGCGCTCTGGCAAATGCTCCGGCGAAGGCTCGCGATAGGGAATTCCGGCATCACGAATCTTGCGCTTCGCCCGCACCAGCCTTTGCGCCAGGGTCGCGACCGGCAGCAGAAACGCCTTGGCAATCTCCTCGGTGCTCAATCCGCAGACCGTGCGGAGCGTGAGCGCCACCTGCGCATCGGTCGCCAATGCCGGGTGGCAACAGGTAAAGATCAGCCGCAATCGGTCGTCGGCAAACATTTCTTCCGCCGCTTCTGTTCGAGGCATCTGCACAACTCCGACGTGCTGCACGATTTCGTCGCGCTTTTCATCCAATCGCTTCGCGCGACGCAACTGATCGATCGCCCTGTTACGCGCCGTGCTGATCAACCACGCGCGTGGATTGGCGGGTGCGCCCTCGGCAGGCCATTTCTGCAGTGCCGTCGCATAGGCCTCCTGCAACGCTTCTTCGGCCAGATCGAAATCCCCCAGCATGCCAATTAACGTGGACAAGATCCGGCCGGACTCTTCCCTGTGCAGCTTCTCAAAATCCATAGCCAGAAGATTTACCACCAATTGGTTCGGGCGACGAGCCTGTCGTTTCAGCGAGCCTTATCGTAGACCGGCTGCGCCTTTGCCTTCCTGCTGACGTCGCAGAGCATATCGGAATGGATGTTTAGCCCGATGTTGGTCATGTTGTAGAAATGTTCGCTGGCCACTAGCCAGACGATCTCGCAGATCGCCCGTTCGGAGTAATGCCGCGACATCCGTGCAAAAGTTTCCGGGTGGACCCTTTTATCTTTGGTCAGCTCGGTCACATATTCCAGCGCTGCCCGTTCTGCATCGGTGAAAAGGGGGCTGGTCCGGTATTGCTCCAGCGCGTCGAATTTCGCTTCATTCATCGACGCCTTGATGGTGAACGATCGGCCGATATCGACGCAGAAAAGGCAGACATTGAGGCGGGCCACCTGTTCGCGGATAAGTAGCGCGGTCTCCGGCGGAAGCGTCAGCTGCTTGTCCAGCTTGCTGATCTTTGCAGTAAAGAAGCCGAACGCCAGCGGCATCCGAGCGGAAACCACTTTTAGCGGCGTAAGCACTTTGCCGTATTGTCGGCGTGTTATGGCGTATACCAGCTTCATCACCAGTCCACGCGGCTTTTCGATGGGCGGAAGAAAGGTATCCATGCGCAAATCTCTTCGCTAATCAGTGCGTCGCACCGATCTATCCCTTCGCGGCGTCCTGTTTGACTTGCTGCACGACCACCGGCCGCACTTCGATGGAGCCGTCCCGTGCCGATGGAATCCGCGCGGAAATGGCCAACGCTTCGTCCAGATCTGCCGCTTCCACCAGGAAATAACCGCCGAGCTGTTCCTTGGTTTCTGCGAACGGACCGTCGGTGATCAGCTTCTTTCCATCGCGCACACGCACAGTGGAGGCGCTGCTGGTCGGCTTCAGCTCGTACCCGCCTAGGTATTTGCCCTTCTGAGTCAATTCTCCGATCAACTGGCCGTACTCCTGATACATGGCATTGGCATCCTGTTCCCGCAATTTCGCGGCTTGTGCTTCCGTGTGGTAAATCAGCAATAAGTATTTCATTGGTCTTTCCTCCTGCAGGTTAGACGAACGGCGCCAGGCCAAATCGACATTCCACCGACTCATTACGAACATTTTCTTTAAACTCGCTGCGTGCGTGCTTGGCAGCTCCACCCGAGCGGCGCACCTAAGGCAGCAGCGATTTGCCTTCGGCACCGGGCAGGGACAATCCGGCTTCCTTTGCCAGCGTTGGCGCAATGTCTCGCATGTCGATCACGCCCAGATCTTTTCCTGCTGGGACTCCGGGGCCCACGAAGAAAAATGCCGCGCGCAATTCCGGAACGTCCGGCAACTGTCCATGTGTCCCGCCAGGCTTGATCGCCGAAAGGACCTGGCCATTTAGCGCAGAGCCGGTTCGCCAACCTGACTTCATACCAACAAAAAAGGACGCGTTCGGATAGCCGCCGCGTTCGTGAAGTTCCTCCGCCTTCAACACACGATCGATGCCATTAGCCGGATCAGCCGCCAGTTTCGCCAGCAATTCCCGCACTTCAATCAATGTCGTTTGATCCTGCGGATCCTTCAACACAATCGCCGCTGAGCCTCCGGTCTCCCACGGCATCGCACGCCAATCGGTAATTCTTCCTCTGTCGTCCACGCTGAACAGTTTCGCCTGGCGGAACGCCGCAATCAGGTTCAATTCGTGGTCGTAATTCGCAAATCCATGATCAGAAACGACCGCGACATAGGTACGGCCCGGCGCAACTCGTTCGGCCGCCGCTCGCACCTGACCGATCACCACATCGAGCCGTTCCAGAACTGCCATGTCCTCTGCGCTGAAAATTCCCGTCTCATGTTCGATGTGATCGAGCGCGGTCAGATGCAGCGTGAGCAAGCCGGGATTTTTCTTCTCGAGAATCCACGCTGCGTATCTGCCGCGTACCTCATCGCCTTCCGGCGAAGTGTCAATCCCGCCGCGATATTCGCCAAGCTCCTGGCGCGCCTCTTCGAGCAGTCCCGGAGTGCTCACCGCGCGAATCAACTTCGCATCCTCCAGCGTCCCCGCTCTCCAAACCTCTGGAATATTCCAGGTGATCCTTGCACCCACGGTCACCGGCCACTGCACGCTGGCAGTGGCCCGCCCTAGCTGGCCCGCGGCGTCCCACAACGTGGGTACACGAATGTCTTCGCTATACCAATACCAACCCTGATAGTTCCTTTGTAGCGGGTCAAACGTCGTATTCGCCAAAATTCCGTGCTTGGCAGGCCACCCACCGGTCACCAGCGTGGTGTGACTCGGATACGTCACCGTCGGTACCACCCCGGTCACTCCATCCGCGTAAGTTCCTTCCCTCATGAACTTCCGCAGATTGGGCACCTTCGCTCCATGTGCGTCAGCCGCCGTAATGTAGTCTGGCCGCAAACCATCGACGGAAATCATCACCAGCAGCGGCACATCTTGTTTCTGGGCCTGTGCCAGCATTGCCCCAAACAGGAGCATAATTGAGCAAGCGCACGCCTGAAATACGGGTCGCACCATTGACACTGCCATCCCTCACCCCCACCATAACTCCTTGAAGACAACGAGGCTTCCGAGCCTTTGCAACATTTCCTCTGGAGGAGGTTTTGATGTAGAGTAGCCCCCTCGCATTTCCAGCCGTAGTACTGTTGCACAAAATGTCTCTCTCAGTTGGGAATTTGATCTGGCTCGGGTTGCTGTCATCTCTGGATGTTACGGGACGGTAAATGTGAACACTTCGAACGGCGCTTCCTCCAACGGGTCAGGATGTCACGCCACAATCGCAGCCACCGCCACGGCCGTCCCGCCATACCGTATCACCCGTGATGACGTGAAATATTACTTCGGCAAAGTCTTCGAAATCCCCGAACGCCGCGTGGACGCCATGATGGCCATCGTAGACAACGCCCAGGTGCACAACCGCTTTTCCATCTTTCCCATCGATTACACCATCGAGCCGCGCACTCTGGCGCAAACCAACAACGAATACATCGAACATGCCGTGAAACTCGGTCAGGAAGCCGCCGAAAAGTGCCTAACGCGCGCAAAACTTCGCGCCGACGAGATCGACCTGATCATCACCGTATCCTGCACCGGCTTCATGATTCCTTCGCTGGATGCACACCTCATTAATATTATGGGTTTTCGCTCCAACGTCTGCCGTATGCCGTTTACCGAGCTGGGTTGTGCCGCGGGAGCCATGGCTATTTCGCGCGCTACCGATTATCTGAGGGCCCATCCCGGCGCGAACGTGCTGATCATCGCCGTGGAACTGCCCTCTCTGACGTTCCAGCGCAAGGACATCTCGCAGGCAAACTTGATCTCCTCTATTCTCTTCGGTGATGGCGCCGCCGCCGTGATCGTCACCGGACAGCTCCGCCCCGGGCCGCGCGTGATGGTGACGGAAACCTACACGTTTCCCGATTCTCTTGGCGCCATGGGTTTCGATCTTCGCGATTCCGGCTTTCACATTCTTCTCGCCAAAGACGTCCCCGAAATGATCGGAGCGAGGATCAAAGGCCTGGTGGACTGCTTCCTCACGCGCCAGGGCAAGACACAGAAAGACATCAAAGGCTGGATTCTGCATCCCGGAGGCGCGCGCCTTCTCAGCAACGTCGAGCAGCAACTGGGACTCTGTAAATGCGACACCCAGCCTTCCTGGGATATTCTGCGCGATGTCGGAAATCTCTCCAGCGCCACCATCCTTTTTATTCTTCAAGAATGGCTCGAAAAACGTCCCCTCAAAACCGGTGATTACGCCATGGCCGCCGCCTTCGGCCCAGGCTTCAGTGCGGAGTTTTTGCTGCTTCAATGGAACTAAGTGTTATCGCGTATCTGGCGCTTCTGGTTTGTGTAGCTCTGCTGCGCATCGTGGAGTTGCGCATCTCCAAACGCCACCAGCAACAGATGGTGTCCCAAGGCGCATCTAAACTACCTGACCCGCGCTTCGGCTGGATGGTGATGGTTCACGTTGGCGTTCTGCTGGGTGCCGCGCTGGAAGTCGTTTTTCTGCACCGCCCGTTTTACCTGTGGTTGGCGATTCCGTGCTTCATTCTTTTTCTTGCCGCGAACGCTGTCCGTTGGTGGGTTATCCGCACTCTGGGAGAGCATTGGAACGTCCAAGTGATGAATTCCACCAGCCTGGGCGTAGTTACCACCGGGCCGTTTCGCTATGTGCGCCACCCGAACTACGCCGCGGTATTTTTGGAGATGCTCGTTTTGCCATTAATTCACACCGCCTGGATAACCGCCGCCGCTGGAGCGGTTGCTCACGTGTTCGTTCTTTCGCAGCGGCTTTCCACGGAGGAACGTGTGCTGTTTTCCGATTCTCACTACCGCGCCGCCATGTCCGGTAAACCTCGCTTTGTTCCGGGACTCTTCTGATCCAGGGAGACCTCATGCGACGCAAGCTCTACGCTTTGTTCACCGCTCTTTTGCTTCTGGCGATCATTGCACCCTGCACTCGCGCACAAGACGTTACTCCCGCCTTCTCCAAGGATCCCGACCTGGAAGCCGGATACCGCGATCTGTACGAACGACAATTCGTAGAAGCGCGCAGCACCTTTACCAAATGGATTTCCAAACATCCCGATGAAGCGTTCGGCCACGTTTCTCTCGCCGCCAGCTATCTTTTCGAAGAACTATTCGTTCAGGGCGTGTTGACCAGCGATTATTTCTGCGACGATAAGCGTTTCGTTGGTGGCATCACTGGCGCGCCCAATCCCGAACGCATCAAGAATTTCAATATCGAAATTGCCCAAGCGCGCACCTTGGCGCAGCAGCGCATCAAGAGAAACTCCCACGACCCGGAAGGGCTCTACGTCATGACCCTGGTCGCGGGAATGGAATCCAACGCCAACAGCATGCTGCTGAAAAAACACCTGGATGCTCTGAAGTTCCTCAAGGAGGCCAACGCCAATGCCACGGCGCTTCTCGGTCAGCGCCCCGAGGCCTACGACGCCTATGTGGCGCTCGGCAGCGCCAATTACATCATCGGCTCGCTTTCCGGCTCCGCACGATTTTTCCTTTGGTTCGGCGGCATTCATGGCGACAAGCAACTAGGTATGAAACAGGTCACCAAGACTGCCGATAATGGCCACTACCTGAAGCCGTTTGCGAAAATCCTTCTGTCGCTTTCCGCACGCCGCGAAAAGCAGGATGCCATAGCGCAAAAATATTTGAAGGAACTCACCGAGGAATTTCCCAATAATCCGCTGTATTCCGCCGAATACGCCAAGGCCCTTGGCCGCCCGATTCCCGCAACGCTCGGTCCTGGGAAATAACCGAGAAGTTAGGTAGCGGCTATTCCGCCCGCGGTAAGGCCGGAGCCCCGCACTACCCGACGCTGCTACAATTTGTCTACTGGTGAGCGGTCTTGGCAGGCTCACTCTCTCAGAAAGCGGTGGCCCGTGTTTCAACCTGATCTCTTAAAAGATCGTGCAGTTGTTATCACCGGCGGCGGCACCGGCTTGGGCCGCTCCATGGCCATCCATTTCGCCAAGCTTGGAGCACGCATTTTCGTCATCGGTCGCCGTTGCGAACCATTGCAAGAAACCTGCGAAGAGATTCATCGCAACGGAGGCGCCGCGGCGTTCACCACTTGCGATGTGCGCGACTACGCTGCGGTGGAACTGGCGTTGCGCACCGCCGAAACGCAATTTGGCGAAATCGATACCCTGGTGAACAATGCCGCCGGCAATTTCATGGCGCGCACCGAGAAGCTTTCTCCAAACGCCTTCAACGCAGTGGTGGGAATCGTCTTGAACGGCACTTTCCACTGCACGCAAGCTTTCGCAAAGCAGCGCATCGCCAAGAAACTCGGTGGCAACGTTCTGAACATCACCACGACTTACGCAGCCGCGAATTCCGGTTCCGGCTATGTCGTGCCTTCCGCTTGCGCAAAAGCGGGCGTTCTCGCGCTCACCACTTCGCTGGCTGTCGAGTGGGCCAAGTACCACATTCGCATCAACGCCATAGCACCGGGCCCGTTTCCAACGGAAGGCGCGTGGTCGCGGCTAATTCCCTCCAAACAGTTTGAAGAGCATTCCATTAGCAAGCACCCGATGAAGCGCTTTGGCCGTCACGACGAGCTGACCAACCTCGCGGCGTTTCTGATCAGCGATATGTCCGAGTACATCAACGGTGAGTGCGTCGTGATTGATGGCGGCCAGTGGCTTCGCGGCGCGGGTGAGTTCAACGACCTGGCGATGCTCCCCGACGCGGTGTGGGAACAACTCGAGTCCGCACGCCAGAAAAAATAATGACCTTTACTGCGGCAACGCGCTGGCTTTCAACCATATGTCCACTTCCACTACGCCGATGGACTTTCCGTCTACTTCCACTTTTACTTTCACGGGCTGCGGCGTCGCCTTCTTCAATTCCGCTTCGGTGAGAGTGGGCGTTTCGATTTCGACTCGAACATTTGTGTCCGCCTCGGCGGGCAAAACGAATTTGCCTGTACCGTTGAGCACCTTCCATCGCTGTGGTAGCTCGGCGCTGATTATCACTTCTAACTTGCTTTTTGCGTCGTGGTGGATGGTTAGCGGCAAGCTCAGCGTGGTGCCGGTCTTCACGCCAATCTCCGCCGGATCGGCCACTGGCAAATTCTGAAGGCAATGCGCCTTGCGAAATTTGTCGTAGAAAGCCCACGGCCCGTCGAGCGCCACAAAGATGGTTCCGGATGACGGTTGCGAGCCTGCAGTGGGCGAACAGCCTGTGGTTTTTCCATCCAGGTTGGCAAAAACGTCGTCGGTCGGTTTGCTGACGTAATACGACTTCCCGAAAATCAAAGTCTCCGGCTCCGGCCATCCGAAATCCGGATCATCAATCATCTTCGACAACTGTTCCTCGTTCATTTTTTCCAGGCTCTCAATGAACTCTCCAAACTGGGTCCTGTGCGGCTTGATGGCATCGAACGCCAGCCGCCAGTACGGCTGTTTCTTCGCGGGCAAAATCTCCTTTATGGAGTAAGAGGGTCCGCTGTTTGCAAACCGTTTCGGCCCCGAGGAAGAATCCTCAAAGTAGTAGATCTTTTTGGGCTGCCAGCTCTGTAAATTTTCAAGATATGGCTCCAAACGCTTCGATGATCCGGCAACCTGCGAAGGGAACGCGACCGGGTCGGCGGCAAGATCGAAGGCCTCCGTGGCCAACACTCCTGCTGCCTGGTGATCCCCGTGGTTCTCGCCTATAAACACGCCGGGCAGCCAGGTCATGATGATTTCCGGCCGCGTAAGGCGTACCAAGCCGACCAGCCTTTCCAGATTTTCTCCGTGCCCCCAACTCGCCAGCGAATTCAACACATTTTGCGAAGCGGTATCCTTGCCATCGAGAAACCACACGTTCGTAATGTCTAGCCGCGCGCAAGCCTGCCGCGCTTCGATCTCTCGAATGTTCGCCATCGCCGGACCGTGCTCGCGCCCGTATTCGTTCGCGCCACTTCCTCCGCGCGTTCCGTAAATCACCGCTACCTTTTTGTGCAGATCGTAGATTGCCCGAGCGAGATACGGCGTTACTGCTCCCTCATCGTCCGGGTGAGCCACCACCACAAGAATGTCTACCTTGAAGCGGGCATCGGCTCCGGGCACCGGTTTCGGCAGTTGCGCCAGCAATGCTGCGGGAAGCCAGCCGGCGATAAGCAAAACAATGAACCTCATCACAGCCTTCATTTGGCTCCTTCAACAAGCTTCGACATCGCAAAGTGAGCAAAGATTGTACCGTCCTTCCGCCGGAAAGCCACGACTCATCGCCGAACTGTGGATTGCGTCCGCTATACTCTGTCTGTGAAAAGGCTGCTGATGCTCTCGCTGGCTGCCTGCGTGACTCTGGCAGCCTTCGCGCAAACCAGTTCATCCGACTCTTCTTCGCGCCCAGCAGTCGAAAAGGGCCGCGTAGTTCCGCAAGTGGTCTGCGCCAAGAATCCGCAGCAATCCTACGCGCTCTATGTTCCCTCGAACTATTCGCCCGCGCACCCCTGGCCCGTCGTGTATTTTTTTGACCCCGCGGCTCGCGGCATCATGCCTCTGGAACGCGCGAAAGAAGCTGCCGAGCAGCACGGATTTATCCTGGCCGGTTCGAACAACTCGCGAAATGGCCCATACCAGCCACAATTGGAAGCAGCGGATGCCATGGTGGTGGACACGCAGTTGCGTTTGTCCATCGATCTCCACCGGGTCTATTTCGCAGGATTTTCTGGAGGAGCGCGCGTCGCCGCCCGGCTTGCCCTTCAGTGCAAATGTGCTGCGGGCCTGCTGCTTAGTGGCGCGGGCTTTCCGGTTGGGGTTTCTGCGTCGCCAGAAAATTCATTTGCGGTTTTTTCCGCAGTTGGCAACGCAGATTTCAACTATCCCGAACTGATTGCGTTGCAGGAAAAACTGTCCCACGCAGGTTACCCGCATTGGATTCGTGTATTCGACGGACCGCATGAATGGGCTGCAGCGCAGGTTTTTGAAGAAGCGCTGGCTTGGTTCCGGCTCAACGCCATGAAATCCGATCGGGAACCCCGTGACGACGACTTCGTTCAGACTCGCTTTCGGAAATCGACCGCCTACGCAGAAGGCCTGGAGAAGGATGGAAAAGCTCTGGGTGCGTGGCGTGAATATTCACAAACCGTGACCAGCTATGATTCTTTAGCCGACGTCGGACCGCTTCGAGCGAAAGCCAAGTCGCTGGGAATGGAAAAGGCTGTCCACGATTCATTGAAAAAGGAACGCGACGACTTCGAAGAACAGGGGCGTCTGACTGCGAATATTGAATCAGGTCTGGCTGCCGGGCGTTCGGGCGATCCGGAAGCTTCGGATCCTGCCAGGGATGCGGTCGAAAAAACCCGCCAACTGCGCTCGCTCACGGAACAGGAAAGGCACCCCGACCGCAACATTGTCCTGCAACGCGCCCTTTCCGGCGTGCTGGTCCTCAGCATGGAGACCGGTTTCCGTTTGCTCGAGCAAAAGGATTATCCGCGCGCTGTCCGGGCCTTCTCTTGCGCCGCGCAGGCCGATCCGTCATCGCAACGGGCCTGGAGCAACCTCGCTGTGGCACAAGCCCTCTCCGGCAGTCGCAAAGAAACCCTCGCCGCCCTTCGACAGGCCCGTGAACTTACGCAAGACAAATCGGCTTTCACCGACTGGCTGAACCAAGAGGCTGCCTTTGACAGGTTCCGTTCTTCCGCTGAATTCCAAACCTTTGCCAAAGCAGAATGATTACACCCATAACCGTGGATCGGCCGCCGTGTGCCTTGACCCGCTTCGCGCCCGCCGATACTCTAAACTGCTAGGAAACACGCGGAATTCTCTCCGCACCAGGACAACGCGCGATGGACGTACTCGAGCAGATTCACGTAACTCTTCCCGACGGCAGCGTAAAGGAAGTCCCCAAAGGCACCACGCCGCTGGAAGTAGCTAAATCCATTTCTCCACGCCTTGCGGACGCCGCGCTGGTTGCCAAGGTTTCGCCCGTCGGCGGTAATGGCATCAAAGAAAAGACCGGCATTTACTCCAATTCCGTCGATCCCGCCGAAGACGGCTCGTTGCTCTTCGACCTGCGCCGACCGCTCGAGCAGGACGTAAAGCTCCAGATCCTCACCGAAAAGGATCCCGACGCCCTGTACGTTTTTCGTCATTCCGCGGCGCATCTTCTCGCGGCAGCCGTGGTGGAACTTTACCCCGACGTAAAACTGGGTATTGGTCCGCCAGTCGAAAACGGTTTTTTCTACGAATTCATGCGCGAGCAGCCGTTCACGCCCGAAGACCTGGAAAAAATCGAAAAGAAAATGCGTGAGCTCGCGGCGCAGGACCTGCGTAACGAACGAAAGCTTCTGCCCAAGCCCGAAGCGCTCAAGCTGTACCAGGATTCCAAGCAAGTCTTCAAATGCGAACTGGTCGAAGAAAAGGCCGATGAGCCTATGGTGTCGTTCTACACCACCGGCAAGTTCATCGATTTTTGCCGCGGCCCGCATATTCCGTCGACCAAGCGGATTCAGGCCTTCAAACTCACCAACGTCGCGGGTGCCTACTGGAAGGGGCAGGAAGGCAACCCGCAACTTCAGCGCATCTACGCTGTCGCCTTCTATTCGCAAAAGGAACTCGACGAATACCTGCATCGCATCGAAGAAGCCAAACGGCGCGATCACCGCAAACTCGGTACCGAGCTCGATCTGTTCAGCATTCAGGACGAAGCCGGCCCCGGTCTGATTTTCTGGCATCCGAAGGGCGGGCTGATCCGCACGCTGATCGAAAACTGGTTACGCGAAGAGTTGCAGCAGCGCGGTTACGATCTGGTTTTCACGCCGCACATCATGCTTCTTGATCTTTGGAAGACTTCCGGGCACGCCGGATTCTACAGAGAAAACATGTTCGGTCCCGTGGAAGTAGAAAAGGCCGACTATCAGCTGAAGCCCATGAATTGTCCCGGGCACATTCTCATTTACAAATCGAAACTGCGCAGCTATCGCGATCTACCGGTCCGCCTAGCGGAACTCGGCACCGTGTATCGCTACGAACGCAGCGGCGCCCTGCACGGTCTGCTCCGCGTTCGCGGCTTTACCCAGGACGACGCGCATATCTTCTGCACTCCTTCGCAAATCGAAGTGGAAGTGGAAGCCTGCATCGATTTCGCTTTCGCGGTAATGAAGAATTTTGGCTTCGACAAATTCGAAATCGAACTGTCCGACTGGGACCCCAAGCATCCCGAAAATTATGCCGGCAAGCCTGAAGACTGGCATCGCGCGGCCTCCGCACTGGCGGATACGCTCACGCGACTGAAGATTCCGTATAAACACATCATCGGTGAAGCCGCATTTTACGGCCCGAAAATCGATATCAAGTTGATCGATGCCATCGGCCGTCCTTGGCAGCTCACTACCGTTCAGTTCGACTTCAACCTTCCGGCTCGATTCGGCCTGGAGTTCGTCGGCGACGACGGAGCGCGCCATCAACCGCTGATGGTACACCGTGCACTGCTCGGCTCCGTCGAGCGCTTCTTTGGAATTCTCATCGAACACTATGCCGGCGCTTTCCCGCTGTGGCTGGCGCCCACGCAGGTGGAGATTTGCCCGGTCAGCGAAAAAGTCATCGACTACGCGCGCCATCTACACGAAACACTGAAGAGCCACGGCATCCGCGTGCATCTGGACGATCGCAACGAAAAGTTGCCGGCCAAAATTCGCGACGCGCAGATGCAGAAAGTTCCCTATATGCTAGTCGTCGGCCCGAAGGAAGCGGAAGCTGGCACCGTCAGCGTCCGCCATCGCACCAAGGGCGATCTCGGCCCTCGCCCCATCGCGCAAGTCGTGGAAGATCTGCAAAACGAGAGCACCTCGCGCCTCACACAATAGTTGGAAAACGGCGGCGGGTGCGTTGTTTCTAGTCGCAGCGCTCCCAGAAACCGTCTCGTTATCAATTGTGGTAGACCTCACGGCAGAATTCACTTTCCGAGTAACTCCACCTGTGCTAGCGTGCAGCCCCATGAATGATCCGACAACGCCCAGCACCGATTACAGGCCACAATTTGCCACTGCTGAATACAAGCCCCAGCCGGGGCGGAAATATGCGAATCTCGCGGTAAGGCGATTTCAACGCAGTATTTCCGGATAAAATGGGGCGCTTGCTTGGGAAGCTTGCGTGTCGCAACTCAAAAGCCCAAATTCCCGTGGATGAGCACTGCGCTGATGTCTCCGGATTTGCTGTACAACTGATCTTGTGACTCCTGTGCTCTCTCGTCGTTTCTTTCTTTACCTATCCGGCAGTACTCTCGCCGCATCTGCAACTTTGCGATCTCAGGAAATGCGCGCCGTACCACCTTCATTTGATCACCTCATCCTAGGCGCTCGCGACCTCGAAGAAGGCATCGCGTACCTCGAGAAACTCTCTGGCTATCGGGCGGCCTACGGCGGTCCCCATCCAGGCCGCGGCACGCGCAACGGCATACTCAAACTGGGGCATCATTCCTATCTGGAGATTCTGGCGCCGGACCCCGAACAACCTTCCTTGCTGTGGCACAAAGAACTTCCTAGCCTAGAACAACCTTGCCTAGTTGGTTGGGCTTTGCGCGTATCGCACATCAACGCTTCCAAGACATCCCGCAAGCCGGGCAGCAATTTGGTCGGTCCTATTCCTGGATCACGGACCCTTCCAAACGGAGAAACTCTGCGCTGGACTCTTCTTCTTCGCGAGGACGATCATGGCGGTATTCTACCGTTTTTTATCGAATGGGATTCGCATTCCAAGCATCCTTCGGACGACGCTCCAGGTGGCTGCCTGATTCTGGACTTACATAAAACCGGCCAACTTATCGAAACTCCCCCGCCAAAACCGAGTTTCCACATTAGAAAAGATGCGTCGCAACCGGTCCAACTGCGTGCCACCATTGCCGGCCAACTTGGCGAATTCGTTCTCACTTCCAAATCTGTCCCTAGCGAGTATTGGTCGCCTCCCGAACTTCCCTGAGAGAGGGTACCGCCTCAGCATGCCGAAGCAAGCACTCTGCAGTATCATCAACTGAAGATTCGGGACCATTGCATTGCCAAATAATCCATTCCTTTCGGACTTGCGAAGATATTTCATTGGGCCGCGCGGAATCCGCGTCCCCTGGCGGGTATTGCTGTATGTCGCGATCACCCTGAGTCTCAGCGGCCTCCTGTTCGTTCTGCTGGGGCGTTTCATTTCGTATACCAGCCTTTTCCCGCAAGCCTCGCGCGGCGTCCTTGCGCCGGCGTTTCTCATTGTTACCTATGGCGTCAGCTTCCTGACCGACATTGTTGCTGCCGTCTTGCTGTCCCGGATCGAAAGCCGACCATTTAGCGCATACGGTCTTCCTTTCGCAGCAGCATTCGGAAAAATGTTCACGCAGGGAGCCGCAGTGGGATTGCTTATCCTAACGGCCTTGATCCTCTCGATCTGGGCCTTGGGCGGATTTGCTTTTGGCTCCGTGGCACTAGCGGCATTGCAGATGCTCAACTACGGTGCACTCTGGGCGCTCGCTTGTCTCGTCGTGGCGTGCATGGAACAGTTTCGCTACCGGGGCTATTTGCAATACACCCTGACCTCCGGAGTCGGCTTTTGGCCCGCAGCTGTGGCGCTCTCCATCGTCTATTCAGCTCGCCATCTCTTCGACAATCCCAGGCAAACGTGGATTGGTGTCCTTGCCATTTTTCTGTTCGGCCTTATCTTCAGCCTCACCCTGCGACGCACCGGTAACTTATGGTGGTCGGTGGGTTTTCAGTTCGCCTGGGATTTTGGAGAAACGTTCCTCTATTCCGTTACAGACAGTGGGTATCGAATTTACGGAAGGTTATTGAATTCGACGATGCGTGATTCGCCGCTTTGGCTAACCGGCGGCAGTGTCGGGCCAGAAGGGAGCGTGTTCTGCCTCCTTGTACTAGCGCTTCTTGCGCTTTTCGTAGCGAAATTCTACCCGGCCAGAACCTCTGCAGATTCCGCCGCAAAGCGTTAGCATACCGACGGACTGGCCGACGAGACCAACCCTCCGAACTATTGCCCTCCGCTTTCTGCGTGCTATACTTTTTAGCCTGCCCCCAAACACCAGTTTACAGGGGCACGGCATTCAAACGGGGTGTTACCCGGCTCATCCGGGTGCCTTTATTTTCTCGAGGGGGTTTTATCGCAGAGCGGAATTTCCGGCAGGCCGACCGCATCCGAATCAACGAACGGATACGTGCTCGGGAAGTCCGGGTGATCGATGAAGAAGGCGGACAGTTGGGTGTCATGCAGCCGTTCGAGGCCATGCGCCTCGCACGGGAGCGTGGTTTGGACCTGGTAGAAATTTCGCCCACAGCTGATCCCCCGGTTTGCAAAATCACCGACTACGGCAAGTTTCAGTATCAGCAGAATAAGAAAGCGCATGAGCAGCGCAAGAGTAGCCGTGGCTCTCAATTAAAAGAAGTTAAGTTTCGTCCCGCCACCGCGGAGCATGATTTTCAGGTTCGCAAGAATCAGATCCTCAAGTTCCTAGGTGAAGGTCACAAGGTTCGAGCCATGATCTTTCATCGTGGCCGCGAAATGGCTCACCAAGAAGTGGGACGCGCCAAAATGACCCGTTTGCTCGGCGAAATCGGGGATCAAGGTCAGATTGAAACGATGCCACGCATGGAGGGCAACGTTCTGGTTGCCTTGCTGGCCCCGAAGAAGGGCGTTGGGGTTTCTACGAAACCCGCGGCGTCCACGCAGCAGAGCGCTTGAAGGGATCAGTTTGCCGCGACGATTTTCCCGTAGGAACAAATATGGAATGGGGCCGCACACCGGTCCGTAGTAACTGGAGAGGACACAAGTAATGCCACGCAATGCATCGAAGCCCAAACTGAAGCTGAAGACTCATCGGGGCGCGCGCAAGCGCTTCAAGATTACCGCCACCGGCAAAATTCTCCGGATGCACTCCGGCAAGCGCCACTTGCTCGGCACGAAGGCCGCAAAGCGCATGCGCAAGTTGAAGAAGTTGACGCAAGTCAGTAAGCGTGATGTTCCGGCCGTTCGCCAGATGCTGCCCTATAGCTTCTAAGTTTTGTTCCGGTAAAATTTCGCATCGGCTTTTGTTTTTCCGGAGTCAGGTAATCTGGGCTCCTCTCGGTAAGACACTTCTTCCGAGAACAATTTTTGCAACGACGGGTTCGCCCGACAATGCAAAATCCTGTGAACCTTCTGGGTTCGCAAAACGTGCCAGGCAGCGCTTCACGGGTGCCTGCCGGCCGTTTCGCTCCATAGCGTGGAGCACCGCCATCGGGCTTAGCCCAGTGGCAATTCAACAGCGGAAACAAACCCGTTGCGTGAAGCGCTTCGCCGCGTTTCTCCGCAACTCGTTTTGTCTCCCAAAAACTTGAAGGAGAAAACCCATGCCACGCGTAAAACGCGGCACAAAGCGGCGGGCCCGCCGCAAGAAGTACCTCAAACGCACCAAAGGCTTCTTCCTTACCAAGAGCAAGCTGTATCAGTCCGCTCAGGAAGCAGCCAATCGCGCCGATCGTTATGCATTCCGGGATCGCCGCGTAAAGAAACGTCAGTATCGCCGCCTGTGGATTCAACGCATCGGCGCCGCTGCCCGCCTGAACGGCATCACCTACGGCCAGCTGATCCACGGTTTGAAAGCCGCGGGCATTTCGCTGGACCGCAAGGTTCTCGCCGACATGGCCGTAAAGGAACCGGCCGGCTTCGCATTGATCGTGGAGCAAGCGAAAGCCTTCGCGCCAAAGCCCAAGCCAGCCGCAAAAAAGGCGTAATCGCTGCCTTATTGCGATATGTCTGCATAATGTGCCTTTGTAGGGGCGGGGTTGGCCCCGCCCGCTAAGGCGCCAGCGAACCTTGCACGCCCAATTTTCTTCCCGGGAGCACGGTATATCCTGCCCCTACGGTGTAATCTATTCTTCGACCATGTCATCCGTGAACAATCCCGCCGAAAAAAACCTTGCGGAGATGGGTATCGCATCTCCGGAGCAGGTCCAGTCACTTTTCGCCGAACTTCGCTCGCGGCTGGACTCCGAAGCTGCCTTCGTGTCGGGCGCGAATTCGCTCAAAACTTTTCGCGACGCCTGGTTCGGCCGCAAGTCGGGCGTGCTAACCCTGGTCGGTGACAACTGGTTGAAGCCTGCCAGCGCGGAACTTAAACGCAGTGTCGGTCAGGAACTGAATAAATTCAAAGCTCACGCCGAGTCCGTCCTTGCCGAGAAAGAGTCCTCCGCGGATTCAACGGCTGGCGATTCCCAAACCGCCTTGGACCTCTCTCTCCCGGGCGTCATCCGCCCCATCGGCACGCATCACCTGATTCGCCGGGTCATGCAGGAAATCGAAGACATCTTTTTCTCCATCGGCTTCTCCGTCGTCGAAGGCCCGGAAATTGAAACACCTTATTACAATTTCGAAGCCCTCAACATTGCCGAGCATCATCCCGTCCGCGACGACATGGACACCTTCTATCTCGATTTGCCCAAGGGTGCGCCGGGGCCGCTACTGCTTCGTACGCACACTTCGCCGGTGCAAATCCGCACCATGGAAAAGCGCCAGCCACCTGTTCGCGTCATCGTGCCCGGCAAGGTCTATCGTCGCGACAATCCCGACGCCACGCACTCCTTCATGTTTCACCAGATCGAAGGCCTGGCCGTGGACTCGGACATCACCTTTTGCGACTTCACTGGCACTATCGATTATTTTGTGAAGCAATTTTTCGGTGAATCCGTCAAAACGCGCTTTCGACCCAGCTATTTTCCGTTCACCGAGCCCTCCGTTGAGTTCGACGCTTCGTGCATTTTCTGCGGCGGCACCGGCAGCATGAAAACAGGCGGTGTCTGCGGCAAATGCAAGGGATCCGGCTGGATTGAACTGTTCGGCGCCGGCATGGTTGATCCGGCTGTCTACGGCTTTGTGAACTACGACCCGAAGAAGGTCACCGGTTTCGCCTTCGGCATCGGTATCGATCGCCTGGCTATGCTCAAATATGGCATCGATGACATCCAGGTATTTTTTCAGAACGACGTTCGCTTTCTCCGCCAGTTTCCGTAGGGACGGCGAAGGCTAAGAAGCCAGCGCGAGAGTTTCGGGTTTTCTGTTCGAATCGAGCGAGACGAGTTGGACGCAAAGCCAGCAATGAGTTTCGACGACGCCAAACAGCGATTCTCCAATCGTGTGGCGGACTACGCGCGCTATCGCCCGACGTACCCGCCAGCGTTGCTTGACCTGCTGCGTTCGAAAACAAGATTGCGCCCCGACCACCTCGTCGCGGACATCGGCTCCGGCACGGGCCTGCTGAGCAAGCTTTTTCTAGACAACGGCAATCGCGTAATCGGCGTCGAGCCCAACGACGAAATGCGCGCGGGCGGCGAACAATTTCTCCACGCGTATCCTAATTTCACCAGCGTCGCGGGTTCCGCTGAACACACCACGCTCCCTGCGCAAAGCGTCGATTACATCACGGCCGGGCAGGCGTTTCATTGGTTCGATACTGCCGCGGCAAACGCGGAATTTCTCCGTATCCTGAAACCCGGTGGCTGGGTTGTGGTGGTTTGGCAGGACCGCCGCATGGATGAGAAAAAATTTACCGCGGCTTACGAGGAGATTCTCGAGCGGTTCGGAATCGAGTACAAAAAAGTGAAGGACGCGTATCCCGAAACCGACAAAATCAGCAAATTTTTCGAAAGCGGCTCATTCCACACCGCCGAATTGCCCAGCCATCAGACCCTGGACTGGGAAAGTCTATGCGGCCGCTTGCGCAGCAGTTCTTTTGCGCCCACGGAAACTCACCCAAATTACCAGCCGATGATGGACGCGCTTCTGAAAATCTTTCTCGAGCACGAGGAGCACGGCAGGGTGCGCCTGGAATATTTCGCCAGGATTTATTACGGCACGCTCGACGGGGATCCTCGATGAAAGTCCTGTACAACTGGCTGAAGGAATTCATCGACGTCACCGATACTCCCGAAGAAATCGCTTCGCGACTCGCGCTCTCCGGCACCAACATTGCTTCTGTGGAAACCGGCCCGCAGGGCGCGGTGATTGATGCGGAAGTCACTTCCAATCGTCCCGATTGCCTGGGCATGCTGGGGATCGCCCGTGAACTCGGCGCTATTTACAGCCGCCGGTTGAAAAACGTCGCGCCTCGACCTGCGGAAAGTACCAAAGAAAAGGCCGCCGACGCCATTCGCGTCAAGATCGATGCGCCGGAGCTTTGCGGTCGCTTCACCGCTCGCGTCATTCGTGGCGTGACAATTCAACGGTCTCCAGCCTGGCTGAAAGACCGTCTGGAAGCCGTCGGTGTCGCCAGCATCAACAACGTTGTCGACGTTTCGAACTACGTCATGCTCGAACTCGGTCACCCGTTGCACACATTCGATTACGATCGCGTGCGCGATCACAACATCGTGGTGCGCCGCGCAAAGGCCGGAGAAAAAATCAGAACCCTCGACGGTATCGAACGCACTCTCGACACTTCCATGAGCGTGGTCGCCGATGGCGATGGTTCGCGCCCTGTGGGCATCGGCGGCACCATGGGCGGCGCCGATACCGAGATTTCCTTCTCCACGAAAAATGTCTTGATTGAGTGCGCGTGGTTCGAGCCCATCGCCGTGCGCCGTGCGGCCCGCTCGCTGAAGCTTCATACCGACGCTAGTACCCGCTTCGGCCGCGGTGCCAACCCCGAAATGGCGGAAGTTGCCTCGCGACGTGCCGCCGAACTCATCCTGCAGCTTGCAGGCGGTGAACTTCTCTCCGGCGTCGTGGACCTCTACCCCGGCAAGCGCGCGCCGAAAAGGATCACCGTCACTCGCGCGGAATTTCTGCGCGTGATGGGCGCCGATGTGCCGGACAAGGAAATCGAAGCCATTCTCTTAGCTCTCGGATTCGCTCCTGTACGCGTCGACAATAACCGTGGCGCAGCGAATTCGCTGCTTGCCGCATGGGAATGCACGCAACCCTCCTGGCGCGCCGAAGTGGAACGCGAAATTGACCTCATCGAAGAAATCTCCCGCGTCTACGGTTTGCACAAATTTCCGCCGCGCCTCCCAGCCGCTCGGGTGGCGGCCGCGCGCCTGCCGCACTACGAAGCCGAAACGCGCCTTCGCGAACGCCTTATCGGCCTCGGCTATCAGGAAATTCTCACCATTCCGCACGTCGCTGAACAACGCAACGAACTCTTCCGCCCCGCGGATGCCGTTCCCGCCAAGCTCGCCAACCCGCTTTCTGAAGAAGCCAGCGTTCTTCGCTCCACAGGAACCGTCAGCATGGCTGGCGCCGTCGAGTGGAATCTCAACCACGGTCAACGCAACGCGCGCCTGTTCGAAATCGGCAGCCACTATCGCCTGGTCGATTCGAAGCCGGTCGAAACCCGCGTACTGAACATCGGCGTCACGGGAGCGGCGCGCCCACAAGGTCTCTACGATTCGACGCGCGAATATGCTTTCCCTGATCTTAAGGGCGACCTCGACGCAATTGGCGCTTTATCCGGCGGTTTTCGCTGGGATTCCGCAAAAACGGATTGGCTGAATCCCTCGGCCCGCGGCGTTCTCTATTTGGGTAAGGAAGGGAATCAACCGCTGGGCGTCGCCGGGCAGCTTTCCCGTCGCGTCGCGGAAAAACTGAAATTCCGACAAAATGTTTTTGTCGCGGAGATTGCCCTAGGTTCGCTCTATTGCATGTATTACGGAGTCAAGAATAATCGCCGCTACCAGCCGCTGCCGAAATTTCCTGCCGTGGAGCGCGATTTCTCGCTGCTGCTCGACGATGGCAAGACCTTTGCGCAACTCAAGCAGGCCATCGAGTCGCTCGGCATTCCGGAACTCGCATCCACCGAAGCCGTGGATCTCTTTCGCGGCAAAAATGTTCCAGCAGGGAAATACTCGCTGCTCGTCCGCGTAACCTTGCAAAGCCGCGAAGCTACCCTCACCGAAGCCCAGATCAACGATTTCAGCGATCGCATCGCAGCCGCCCTGGAAAAAAACCTCGGCGCCTCTTTCCGCGTCCCTGACCACTCTCTGTAGGGCCCAGCATGCTGCACCGCAAACGCCCAGGCCTTAAATACTCATTGCGTCTGCTTACTCGGTTCTCTTCAACGCCCGCTCCACCAGCGTCAGACACCGTTCCGCCTGCTCCTTCAACTGGTCCTTGTACCGCCCACCATCGTTCCGCAAACTCTTCAATTCGTCCGCAATCGCTAGTGCCGCCAGCACCGCAATCTTCTGCGTATCCACCATCGAGGTCTGCTCCGCAACCGTGCGCATCTTGCCATCCACATACAGCGCCAGCTCCCGCATGTACTCGGCGGGCAGTTCGCCGCCTATGGTGTAGGGCTGCCCGTAAATCTCCACTCTAACGTTTTGGCTCATCGCTAAACCTCGTCCGCCGGGCGGATTTCGCCGTCACCCTGGTTTACTGCGACCAGCTTGTCGGATTGCGGTCCCAGCGGTGACCACGCAATTTCTTGTACAGGTCTGCCGGCAGCGCACCAGCCACTCCGGCCCCAATGTTCGCTTCCACATTTTTCAACTTGCGCATGCCGGGAATAATCGTGCTCACGTCGCGATTGTTCAAAATAAACCGCAGCGCCATTTCCGCCATGTTGCTACCCGCGGGAATCAACGGCCGCAGCGCATCCGCATGCGCTACGCTGGAACGCAAATTTTCCGGTACAAAATACGTGCTCCTCCAATCGTTCGCTGACCACTTCGAATCCACCGTCAACGTCCCGGTCAGCGTGCCCTCATCAAAGGGTACGCGCGCAATCACCGCCGCATCCTTCTGCCTGCAGATCGGAAATAACGCATCCTCGGGATTCTGGTCGAAAATGTTGTAGATCACCTGCACTGCTTCCACTTGTCCTTCCAGCACCGCGCGGATCCCGTTCCACGGCTCCCAGCGGTTCACACTCACGCCTACGGCTCGCACCTTGCCGCTTTTCTTCATCTCCTCGATCGCCCGCGGCATCCGGTCGTCGTTCAGCCAGCGGTCTTCCCAGGTGTGAAACTGCATGACATCAATCGTTTCGCTACCCAGATTCTTCAGGCTCTTCTGTACATACTCGGTGATGTATTCCGGTGGATACGATTCATCCACTGTAAATTCTCTCCCGCTGGGCCATCTGCGGTTTTTCGGCGGAATTTTTGTTGCCACGTACAAGTGCTTGTCCGGCCCGCCCGCCGCGCGGTCATTCTTGTGTTCGCGCAACACCTTGCCCAAAATCTGCTCGCTCTTCCCATCGCCGTAGGCGAATGCCGTATCGAAAAAATTGCAACCCAGTTCAATCGACCGTTTCAGCGAAGCCAGGCTCTCCTGATCGTCCGAGCCCGTCCATCCCGCCAGTCCCCACATCCCGTAGCCGATCTCACTTACCTGCCAATTCGTCCTGCCAAACCGCCGATAGTTCATTTCCAGTTCTCCCGTGGAGCGAATTCCGTGGCGCGCACATTTTAGCCAAAACGCGGTCTGTATCCCTAATCCTACAGAGCGCGGCGGCTCAGCCGCGGCTTTTCCCAAACTCCCCGCCCCTCACTAATTCATGTTCCTGCAACCTTTGGCATCGCAACCTTTGCGTATTTTCATGCGTCTAAGCAGGCGGGATGGGTGTACGCTAATTTCGATGTCTTCTTTCTGGCAAATCGGTAGCTTGCGCCGCCGGACCCTCGCTTGGGTCGCTCTGGCTGCCATAGTTTTCCTGGCCAGCGGTGCAACCCTAATCCACAAGCACAATGCTGGCCCGGAAAATCCCTGCCATTTCTGCCAGATGGCTCACGCGCCCGCCTTGGCGCCCTCTATCCCCACACTTCTCGACGAGCCGCAAACCCTGGCGCGTTTTTCCGCTGCACCACAGATTAGCTCTGCCAGCGAAGCTTTTGAATTTCCCCGTGCTTCCCGCGCTCCGCCGCTCTCCTAGTTCTCCCTCTCATTTCTCATCGTAGCTTCGTGCGCGGTTTAAGGCCTCAGCCGCGCTGCCGTCATCTTTCTAAAGACGGCCTCTATCCACTCCACTACAAATCCCTCGCAGGGATGGAGGAAAAATGTTTCGCAGCGTATCTTTTCTGGCCGCACTTGCAGTCGCTTTTGCATTCTCGTTGAGCACTCCACCCATCTTTGCGCAGATCGGCAATTCCGGCTCTATCGAAGGAACCGTGAAAGATCCTTCCGGCGCGGCGGTTGCTAACGCCACGGTTCAAATCGTCAATCCCGTCAGTGGCTTGAATCGCACCACCAGCACCGGCCCGGACGGCTCCTTTCGATTCATCAACGTGCCTTTTAATCCTTACCACCTCTCGGTGAGCACGCCCGGCTTCGCGGCTTACGCCCAGGACGTGGAAGTGCGCTCTGGTGTACCGATGCGGGCCGATGTGGCGTTGAAACTCGGGACCGCAGCCACCACTGTAAACGTAACCGAGGACAGCGGCGACCTTCTCGAAAATGACTCCACTTTTCACACCGACGTGGACCGCGGTCTTTTCGAAAAAGTGCCCCTGGAAAGCGCTTCCTCCTCGGTCAGCTCTCTTGTCACACTGACCACCCCGGGAGTCGCCGCGGATTCCAACGGACTCTTCCACGGCCTGGGCGATCACGCCTCCAATTCCTTCTCGATTGACGGCCAGCCCATCACCGACCAACAAAGCAAAGTCTTCTCCAACCAGATTCCGTCCGAATCCATACAGTCGCTGGAAGTGATTTCCGGCGCTCCTCCAGCCGAGTTTGGAGACAAAACGAGTTTGGTGATCAAGGTAACCACGCGCTCCGGACTTGCTGTGGATAAGCCGCACGGAAGCGTGAACGCCTCCTACGGCAGCTTTGGAACAGCGAACCTGGCCGCGGATCTTGCCTACGGCGGCAAGAACTGGGGCAACTTTATCGCTATCAGCGCGCTGCGTTCCGGCCGCTTTCTCGATCCGCCGGAAACGGTCGCGTTCCATGACAAAGGAAACGAAGGAAACATTTTCGATCGCGTGGACTACAAATTCTCGGATGCCAACAGCGTTCAGTTGAACCTAGGCTATACGCGCTCCTGGTTCCAGACTCCCAATTCCTACGATTCCGAACTCGCTCTCGGTTGGTCAGCGCCTTGCGCGCCTGGACAAACGATTTCCTGTAATGGACTGGGGCCCGACGGCAACGCGGTGGGTCGCCAGGATCAGGTTTCGAAAATCGGCACCTTCAACATCGCCCCCAGCTTCGTTCACCTGATTGGCACGGAGGCGGTCTTCACGATTGGCGCCTTCGTTCGCC